>JGI20166J26741_11514030_pt1 | contig 12558 bp, 13 predicted proteins | sample TergutCu122P5_FD_26741 | JGI IMG/M metagenome (IMG submission 26741) | reverse complement strand
GGACGATGCCCACAGTGGCACCGCTCGGGTTGGTGATGGTGCTCCCCGGGTTCGGCTCAGGATTTGTTGACGCGCCGGCGGTGGGTTGGACTCACAGGTGTTTGTGGTCAGGTCGCTTCGGGCAGGTTGGCCGCTACACACCCCCGCCAATCCGCACGATCCGCAGGGCCCCATTCGGTTCGTCCCGGACTTTGACCCCGAAATCCGGCGTTTCGTCGACATAGGCCCGCAACAACCGTCCGGCCCGCTGGAGACTGCACGGTTTGGTTGACTTGTGACTCGGTACCCACCCCGTTTTGGCTGGTTGTGGCCGGGCAATCTTCGGACGAGCCTGTTGACGGCCCCGGCTGGGCCTGCAATGAAGAGAGAAGACAATCCATCACGCCAGTCGGTGGCTCGCTATGCGGCCTGCCGCAGCACCTGCCGCACCACCGGACGGCAGAACTCGCTCGCCGCCACCACCAGCCCGACACCGGCGAGCAGGATCGCGATGAGCGCTGCTATGCCCGTCAGGCCGTCCCGCGTGATGCCGACAGCGATGCCGAGCCGGATGAAGAACAGCGACGCCAGCGCCGCCGAACCCAACGACGCGACCAGGGTCGGCAGGAATACCGACTGCCGCCGCGAACTGTGGATGACCGCCGGCGGTGTGCCGACCCGGTCGAGTTGGACTAGGACGCGCTGCCGGTCCAGGACGGACGCCACCTGGTTCAGCGCCGTGGACGCCGCGGCCGTCACGAACGCGATCGCCACCGCGAGCACCGCGCCCGTCCGGACGTCGTCGATGAACAGTATGGACGCCGCGCTCGAGCCGCCCACCTTGGGCAGCGCTACCAGCGCCCCGCCGAGGAAACCGGTGGACGCGAGCCCAGCAACGTCCCGCCACGCGGCGCGCGGGTCGTCCAGGAGGCGCCGGCCGGCCAACAACGAACTGGCACGGTCGCGACGGGCTAGCAAGCTTCCGACGAGTTGCAGGACGAGCGGTCCGACGAGGTTCACGACCCACAAGAAACCGACGAGGATGACGAAGACCCCGCCGATGACCACGGATCGCGTCGGCGCGACGCCGAACATCGTGCTGGCGATCGCCCAGACGACGACCACCACCGGGACGGCGATGATGCGCTGCCACTTGATGCCCCGGCGCGCCGCGCGCCGCGACACTCCGAGCGGCGAGATGCGCACCTGCCGCAGGCCGGTCACGGACGCGACCCCCGCGAGCACGACGACCCCGACGACGACCGCGAGCAGCCACCCGACCGGCAGCGTCATCTCAGCGAGCGTGAGGGGCGTCGCCTGGAAGGTGAGCGACGTCCACACCGGCAGCAGAGCGAAGTAGCCGCCGACGCCCAGCAGCGCGCCCAACGCCGCGGACGCCATCGTCTCAGACGCCGCCAGCCGCACCACGCCCGCACCCGTTACGCCGAGCAGCCGCAGGGTCGCCAGGCGCTGGTCGCGTCCGAGTGCGCCCATGCGGGCGGCGGCGGCGCTCAGCGTCATCAGCGGGACGGCCAGCAGGACGGCCGCGAGTGCAGCGAAGTACGTCCACATGGGCAGCTGGGCGACGACGGACGACGCCTCTGCGCCGAGCGCGTCGAGCAGCCCCTGCGGCGGGTTCATTTGCCGCTCGTAGAACGCCCGCGCCCCGGCGACGACGCTCAGCAGCAGACTGGTGCTGACGACGAACGTGACGACGGTCAGAATGTCGATGACGGCGCGGCCGGCGGCCGCTCGTCCGCGAAGCAGAAGGCCGGCCAGGGTCAGGACGGGCGGACCGCCCGCCGACGTGGTGAAAACCGGCGCTTCCGTCATGCCGTGGGACGGGAAAACCGACAGGTGTTCCCGCTGGCCGGGCTCGTCGAAACCGGGCGTCATTTCCATGCCGGCCCAGGATCGTGCGCCGTCAACTGTGCTGGTGGCCGGGGGTGTCCTCCTCTGGTTTTCCATCTCAGTACTCGCTGTCGGAGTCGATGCGGCCGTCGAGGATCACGAGGTGCCGGTCGCACCACGCGGCGACTTTCGCATCGTGCGTCACGACGATCAGGGACGCTCCGACGCTGGCCGTGGCGTTGGTCAGCGTCCGCATGACTTCGGCGCCGGTGGCCTGGTCGAGCGCGCCGGTAGGCTCGTCCGCCATGACGACGGCCGGACGATGGACGAGCGCCCGCGCGATCGCCACGCGGTGCGCCTGGCCGCCGGAGAGCTGGCCGGGACGGCGCCGCTCCATTCCGTCCATGCCGAGGCGCTCCAGCCAGCGGTGCGCTTCGGCGAGCGCGGTCGTCCGGCTGACGCCGTTCAGCATGAGCGGCAGGGCGACGTTCTCTTGCGCGGTGAGTTCGGCGAGCAGTTGGCCGTCCTGGAAGACGAAGCCGAAGCGCTGCCGGCGCAGCGCCGAGCGGGCGGCGTCGCTCGACAACGAGACCGGCTGGGAGCCGAGCCGCACCTCGCCCGAGTCGGGCACGAGGATGCCGGCCAGGCAGTGCAGCAACGTCGACTTTCCAGCGCCGGACGGACCCATGATCGAGACGGACTGCCCCGACTGGATAGTCACGCACACGTCACGCAAAGCGTGCACCACGCCGTCCCCGGACGGATAGGACTTGGAGCACCTGATAGCGGACAGCGGCGGATGGGTCACGGGCACCACCTGGCGTCCGGCGTCAATGAAAGTGTTCGTCATGCTTCCATTTCACCCGGACGGGGCCGGGAAAACATTGGCGCGAGAGCGAGTCTTTGCGGTAGTGCCAGCACTACCGCGGCGCCGGTTTCCGCGATTTTCCTGGTAGGACTCCGGCGTCTGTCCTGATAAATGTTCGGCGTTCTGCTTGTTAGCGCGTCGACGAGGACGTGACAAGGGGACGGTACCTTTGTCACCCCAGGATGTGACAAGGGGACGGTGTGACAAGGGGACGGTACCTTTGTCACGCCGGCTGGCTATCGATGCTGCCCGGCGTGGCCGAGTCGCAGTTCGCAGCGTCTGTTGGCCCTTGGCAGCCAATGGCCGCAACGCCGTACCGAATCGGTGCGCGCGGACGACGCGGCGTACGGGTTGCCGTCTGACGGGATCGGCAAGCCGGCCGAAAGAGCGTCCAGCACGCGCCCGATGTACGTGATCACACTCACAGCGCTCGCCGGGTCGGGCCAGCGCGACGGGGCCGCATTCAATCGCAGCGTCATCCGGACGTTGTCGGCGAAGAGTTCCCGGTCTATGGGGCTTGGGGATTTCGCGTCCGCGTCCGTCAGCATGCGCTCAATGCCGAACTCGGGAATCAATTTGGCGATGTCGTCGATGTCGCGGGGTTCATTCCGGTTATACGCGGCAATGATTTTGTTCGCCGCGAGTTCGGCGCGGGACACGGTTTGGCCGACGTACGACTGTGCCGGACTCCAGTGAATATGGTCCGCAGCCACGTCCACTTCCACCGATCGCCCGGACGGCGTTCGCGACACCGAGAGCCGCCGATAGGTCGGGCCGGCCCGGCCAACTTCCGTCACGCTGTATCCGGCCCGTGACAAGGCGTCTTTGACGCGCCCGAGGATGGCGTCGTATTCCGCGACGGAAAGCTTGCCGAAGGCGTCCAGGTCGTCGGTTTCCCGCTCGATCATTCCGAGCGCAATCATCGCCGCGCCTCCGGCGAGCGACAACCGTCCATTCGCCGCGGCGAGGATAATGCGGGCGACGTCTTCCTGCAGCCTGCTAAGCGCCATCGGTGGCCCCGATCGCGCGCAGATACCCGTCCCACATGGCCAACTGACGCGGGTGGACGAGATCGCGCAGATTGCGGGCCATGAATTCCGGGGATGCCCACACCACGAAATCTTTGGCGGCCCCGAACGCCATGACTCGTTTGTGCAAGTAAGCCATTCCGTCCCACGTGGACGGATCTATCGCCCGGGATTCCGGACGCCCAGAGCAATCCAGGTACGCAGGCAACGTGAAAACAGACTTTGGCGCCAAGACCGGCTCCCATGCCATTGCCGGTGGCGCGATCTCGGCCGAATTCCAGTCTTTCCCGATAACGACGCTGTCCACGTCCAGGGCAGCGATCATCCGTCCGAGAATCGCCTTAGCGCGCGACGACGGCTCCTTTTGGCCGCTCGCCCACAGCGACACGGTTTTCTGGCTCACCCCTAGCATGGACGCGAGCCCGTCCTGGGTCAGACAGAAGGAAGCCAGTACGTCGTGCGCCAAGGTTCCCATATAGCTACTCTACTATACCCAACTCGGGGTCACTTCCCGCGAACCGCTCCTTTAGGGTGGTCTCGTGAGCAGTGACGAACGCCCCGGTCACGCCCCGCCGCGTAACCCCCTGCGCGTGGTGGCGACCGGGCTGGCGTGGCGCAGCGTGGGGTATTGCGTCACGTCGGTGTTGGTCGGGGTGGTTTCGCTGATCGCGGGCGTCGTCGGTTTCGTGGTGCTGCCCCGGGTGGCCCGCCGGACGGCGCGCACCGAGCGGTCCCGCATCAGCATCCTGCGCCTGCCGCGGCTTGTCGAAGCGGACGCCACGGACGCCACCCGCGACGGCTGGACGAGCGCCGCCGGCGCCAACATCGCGGTGTGGGGCACGACGGCGCTGTTCGGGTTGGTGGACGCCATCGTCGGGGGGATCGTGGGGGCAGCGCTGACCGTGCTCGTGGTGAGTCTGGTCGACAACGTCCTGGCGGCGCGGGCGTCCGGGATAGTGTTTGCCCTTGTCATGACCTGGATCGCGCTGGTCGTCGGGCTGTATGCAGCCTGGGGCCTGGCATGGGCGCAGGCGCGCATCGTCCAGCGGATTCTGGCGTCGCAATCGGAACTGAGCGCGCGCGTCGCCGAGTTGCAGACGTCCCGGAGCGAGCTGGTGGACGTCTTCGAAACCGAGCGGGGCCGCATCGAGCGCGACCTGCACGACGGCGCGCAGCAACACCTGGTCGTCTCGACGCTGCGGCTGGGCGAAGCCACCTACTACCTGGACGAGGGCCAGCCGGACGGCGCGCGCACCGCCATCGCGGACGCGCAGCGCTCCATCGAGGACGCGCTGGTGGCGCTGCGCGATACGATCCGCGGGCTGCATCCGCAGGTGCTGACCGAGCGGGGCCTGGTGGCGGCCGTCCGCGAGTTGGCGGCGCGGCAGCCGCAGCCGGTGACGTTCGCGGTCGAGGGGGACGTCCGTCCCGTCCCGCAGACCATCGAGAATGCCGCATATCACGTAGTCAGCGAGGCATTGACCAACGTCGCCAAACACGCGTGCGCGGGTTCCGCCCAGGTAGTGCTGGCGTTCGCGGACGGACTGACGGTGACGGTGAACGACGACGGGCTGGGCGGGGCGACAAGCGTCGCCGGCCACGGCCTGTCCGGGCTAGCCGAACGGATGGACGCCGTCGGCGGTACCCTGGAAATCACCAGCCCGGCCGGTGGGCCCACGTCGGTGGTGGCGCGGTTCCCGCGCGCCGGATGAGTCCGTCGACGCGGCGCAGCCCGTCCGAGTTGAACCAACGTCCCGAAGCGAGGTGCACATCAGAATCGTCATCGCCGAAGACGGCGCCCTGCTGCGCGCGGGGCTCGTCGGCTTGCTCGAACGCGCGGGGCATGAGGTAGTCGCGCAAGCCGAGGACGCGCCCGGGCTCGAGGCAGCCATCGCAGCGTGCGGCACGCTGCCCGACATCGTCATCACGGACGTCCGCATGCCGCCCGACATGACGGACGACGGGCTGCGCGCGGCGATCCGGATCCGGCGCGAGCACCCGGGGTTGCCGGTCATGGTGCTCAGCCAATACGTCGCGCCCGCCTACGCCGCCGAACTCCTGGACGCCGCCGCCGAGGCCGGCACCGGCTATCTGCTCAAGGAACGCGTCGGCCACGTCGGCGATTTCCTGACGTCGCTGACGGTGGTCGCCGGGGGCGGCGTCGTCATCGACCCGGACGTCGTCGCAGCCATGCTCCGGTCGCGGACCTCGGACCTCCGGCTCGCCCGGCTCACCGCGCGCGAACGCGAGGTGCTCGCCCTAATGGCCGACGGTTCGTCCAACTCCCAGATCGCCGCGGCGCTGGTGGTGACACCGGCGGCAGTCGCCAAGCACGTCGCCAGCATCTTCGCCAAACTCGATCTCGGTCCGAACGAGGAGAACCGCCGCGTCCGGGCGGTGCTGGCCTACCTCAAGGCCGAGCAGAGCGCGGGTGGCTGACGCAACTGCTACCAGCGCGTCCGCAAGCCCGGACGGGCCTACTTATCAGCCGCGGGCGCCCAGGTGGCCAACCCGCCCGCGGGCGGGCCCGGGCAGTGCAGGGTGATGTACATCATTGGCCAACCGCTGGTCGAGGCACCCACACACGTGCTCACGACCGACCAGCCACGCTCTTCCATCTCACACAGGTACCCGTCGAGCGCCGGGTAGTCGCGGGCCTGGAAGTCGGTGTCGTCCTCGGCGTCCTGAAACTTGTCGCGCCAGCCCGCCACTTGGACGCGAACCACTGTGTAGGCCATCGCTCCTCCGTTCGTTTTCGTCCGTGGCGGTGTGCGCCTCGCTGGGATGACGGCGAGCGCGGCCACGGCGGGGTCGTCCCCGTTCACGGTAGTCAGTTGAACGCAGCTTCGCTTTCAAATGCTCCGGATCGTAGTCGGCGGCCGATGCCGCACACTTGGCCCATCGTCACGTTTGGGCTGACGACGAAGCCGTCGCAGGCATCCACGCAGAATTGAAAGCCAGCGGATCGTCATGTAACATTTGCATAACGAAAGTCGTCGGCACCGCACAACGGTTGACGGTGCACCACGATTTCGTTGTCCGATCTATCCCACTTGAGATCACCGAGCCGCCAAGGCTCTGATTTGCCATGCCCCACAAACCGACAAAGACAGCCACAAAAGGCACCGTGACAAAGAAAGACTGGTGATCACAATTAAACGCACACTCCTCCGCGCCAGCCTGCCGATTATTTTGGCACTGTGCCTTTTCCTCTCCAGCTGCACGTCGTTGCCCTGGGGGCCTGCCGCAGAGCAGGCGCGCTTCCAGGAATTCCTCAACCGCGCCTTCGTCGCGGCGGTGACGGTCGACTCGGTGACGCTGTACGGCCTCATCAAGGACCCCGCCGCTTTCGGTATCGTCGACCACGAGCTCATTATGCCCACCGCCGATTTCCCGACGGACGACAAGATCGGCGAAGAACGCCAACGAATCGCAGAACTCCAGACGTTCGACCGCGCCAAACTGACGCCCGCGCAGCAGAAAGACTACGACGTCTTGGCTTATCAGGCGGAACTCTTCGAGCCGTCGCTGCAGTATTACCACTACGCCGACCCGCTACTTAACGACATGGGAATCCATGCGCTCCTGCCCATTGTGCTTGCCATATTCCAGTTCACCGATAGCGCCGACGTCGAGAACTACTTGACACTGCTCGACCAGGTCGATGAGGTGTTCGATTCGGCGATCAGGTTCGAGCAGGACAGAGCCGCGCAGGGCCGATTCATGACCGATGCGCAAGTGGCACATGTGATTGACGGATGCCAGTCCTTCCTGTCCGATCCGGACAACAATGTGCTGCTGACTAGCTTCGCTGAACGACTGGACGCCATCGGCTCCATCGACGAGACGGCGAAAGCGTCCTACCTCGCCCGGAATCGCAGTCTCTTCGAGGGCACTGTCGTCCCGTCCTACGAGAGGCTGATCGCCGCGTTGGACGCGCTCAAGGGGACCGGTAAAGACCATGCCAGGTGGGACGACCCGGAACAGCGCAGAGCCTATTACGCACACGTGCTGAATCGGATCGGAATCACGTGGACGCCGAGCGATTTGATCACGATCCTCGACACGAAACTGGCCGCCCTGATTTCGGAGCGTTCGGACCTGCGGAAGACTCTCGCCGCAGAACCAAGCCCGACGGAATCCTTCATCCCCGCGATGTCACCCAAGGAAGCAATGGCCTTCTGGACGGCGACCGTCGGGAATGATTTCCCCGCTTTGCCAGACGGAATCGAGGCGAGATCACCCCGACTTCAGCGAGCCTGAAAGGCCTCGCACCGCCAGCCTTCTACCGGATTCCACGCCTGGACGATTTCCGCACGAATCTGATTCAATACGACGCCGAAGTGGCCAGCAAAGACCCGGAATACCTTGCCGAGCTCATGGCACACGAGGCCTATCCGGGACACATGCTGCAGCAAACAACCTTGAAGGCAGGATCGTTGTCCGACTATCGAAAGATTGCCCACTTCCCCACCTACATTGAGGGTTGGGCGCAATATGCCGAATCCCATGCTATCGGCAGTGTCGATGCAAACACGTCGCTGAAACGGCTACACCAGGTGCGGCTCCAGATCAGTATTGCACTAGCATTTCGCCTGGATCTCGGGGTCCATTACCAGGGCTGGGGTCTACCAGAAGTGTCGGATTATGTCGCGGCGTTCGATCCGGCCCGGGTGAAGGAACAGCCAGACATCGCGGAAAACCTATTCAAGACCGTAACCGTGATGCCACTCGAGTACGCTCCGTACGCGCTGGGCGCACACGAAATGGAACAACTGCGCGCAGACTATGAGGCTCAAATGGGCCCGGCATACAGCCTCAGACAGTTCCACGAAGAGGTTCTCACGCTCGGCCCGGCGCCGTATTCGCTGCTGCGCGACTGGATGGGCTTGCCGGCACAAGATGCCGCGCAGTCGCTGGAGGAAGCGGCATAAGGGGACCTATCTGCCGTCCCTCATGGTCGTCGAGTCATCATTCACGCACCTGGCGATGGTTGTCTTCGCCCACGCTTCCAACGCCAACTGGAACGTGGCCGTCACCTCAGGGTCAAGGTCACGGGCGAAGACGTCCAGCCGCGGATACGTCTGCTCGCCTGGCATGTCCTGGCCGGCGTCCTCGGCGTCCAAATGAACGGAACTGTCTGAATAGACGACCAGTTCGGGGAACACGCCGGGGCGCGCGGCCAGGAGTATCCAGAATCGGACGCTCGGGAAGGCCCCGCCCAAGGTACGAGTGACGATGGTGATCAGATTCTCCCCAGCCAGCGGTTCGAAATCCTGGTAAATGGCACCCGGGACGCCGCTGCCGCGTCCCAACGCGATTTGCAGACCCATGTGCGGCGGAAGATCGTACGAAAGGGCTTCGGACTCAAGCGCGGCGACGCACAGCCGCGCCAACCGGGCGCCGACGAGCCGCACGGCATGGGGTTGCGCTTGCTCCCGCTCCCGCGCCTCATCGTTCATGGCTGTCGTGCCGGGCGATGGCGAACTGGTCAGCGACAACTCGACCATACGGATCGTGTCGATCGCCCTCTCGGCCAGAAAACGCACCAACGCGACGGGAACTCCGGCGTCGGCGGCTTCCAGCGCGTCAAGGTACCGGTCCCGCTGGTCGGCGAAAACGACCAACGGCACACCAGGGTTCCGGTAGAGGTACACGCTGGCCAGCGCGCGCGCGACGCGCCCATTGCCGTCCGTGAACGGATGGATACGGACGAATGCGTAATGGGCATACGCGGCCTGGATTACCGGGTGCGTTTCCTGAAAAGCGGTCGACCGCAACTCGTCGACCAGCCGGGCCATTTCCGCCGGGGTGTCCTCGGGCGCGGCGTAGCAGAACGTACGGCCCGTGTAACGGTTCGTCGGATTGTTCGGCCAGCGCTTGTATTCACCGTGCGGCAACGGCCGGTTCTCCTCGTGCACCTGCTCACCGAGCGCAATGGCGACCGGAACCGTCGCCTGGTGCCGCGTGATCGTGGCGTGCAACTCGCGGATCCATGCCTGCGTGATCGGACGGTTCTGCGTCACGGCGTCCAGCACAAACTCGTACGCTTCGAGCGCGTCCTGAATCGAACGCTTCACCTGTTCGCCCCGCATTTCGAGTGCACGCAGCCAGAACTCGCTCTGCGTCGCGATGGTGCGGGTGAACCCGCGGTCCGTATCGTACAGACCCTCAATTGCGCCCGTATCAACGGCGGCGTACCGGGTGGCGATCTCCAGCGCCCGCTCGCGAGCCTGGGGCGTGCTCGCCTCGCGCGCCCTTCGCAAGCGTTCCGCGTACGCGTCCACCACGGACGGGTCGAAGTCGACCCGCCAGTCGGCGAATGCCGGGAACGGCACGTAAGTCATGGCTCCTCCAGCGGGCCGAGCGTCTCATTTTCCGCGTCGTACGCAACACCGTCGTCGTGACGCTGACCGACGTTCGCGCCCGAGCGGCATCCTACCCGGGCGGCACTATCGCTATTGATACAGGTCGGTCGATAGGTACTTCAGGCCGGAATCGTTGAGGCAGAGCGCCACGCTTTGGCCGTCAAGCTCCGTGCGCAGGAGTTTGACGGCCGCGCAAACGTTCGCGCCGCTGGAGAACCCGCAGAACGCGCCTTCCAACCGGGCCAGGTCGCGTGCGAACGTCGTCGCCTCGTCATTCGTGACGGTGACGATGCCGTCGATGGTGCTGCGGTCGATGAACGGCAATTCCATCGAATAGCCGCCGCCTTGGATGACGTGATTCTTGTTCGTCATTTCGGTGCCGAGGTAATACGCGGCAGTTTCCGGCTCGACCAGGTAGCACTTGATGCGCGGATCGTATTCTTTGAACGCCCGCGCGCACCCCGCGAACGTCCCGCCACTGCCGGTGAAATCGACGAATGCGTCGATGTCGCCGCCGGTTTGCTCGATTATCTCGCGGGCGGTGCCGTCGGCGTGGGCGTGGATATTGGCCGGAAGATTGAACTGATCGGCCCGGAACGCGCCGAGTTCTTCGGTCAACCGCTGCGCTTGGACTTCGACGAGCGCGAGATCTTCCCCAGAAACCTGCCCGACCGGCGACCCGGGAGCTTGCGGGACGATGACGACGTCCGCGCCCAACGCGCGCATCATGCGCGCGCGTTCGGTCGAATTGCCCGCCGACATGCAGGCCACGAAATGGTAGCCGCGCACGGCACAGATGATTGCGAGCCCGGTGCCGGTATTTCCGCTGGTCAGTTCGATGACGGCCTGCCCTTTGGTCAAAAGCCCGGCCGCTTCGGCCTCGTCGATCATCGCGGCGGCAACGCGACCTTTCTTACTGAACCCCGGATTGAGGTATTCCAGTTTCGCGTAGATATTCCCGCGGACGCCATAATGCTCAGCGATGCGCGAAAGGCGCACGAGCTTAGTGCGTCCAACAGCGTGGTCGATACTGGGCAAGATCTCGGTCATCGGTGCACCTCACATCGTTGCGGTCGCCCGCCGACGATAGCAGCGTGGACCGCATCCTCGAAACTCTGGCCCACCCCGGAGAAACTATTCCCCCCGATAGGAAACGCAAACGCCAGCCCCGATTGCTTTCGTTGACGTCCATCTGCATGGCAAGATGCGCCTAGTGAGAAAGACGTAGCGGCTCACAAACTGGCACGACAACGCAGGACGACGCCGGGAGGAACACGCAATGGGGCAAGAAGAGTCGCCGGATGCAGACGGGCCGGATGCTCCCACGGTCCCCGAAGAAGGCCGGCATGGCGAGGCTCGTAAGTCGCCCATGCTCGGAATCATCGGATTGGTGGCCACCGCGACGGGGACGGTCGGCGCGCTTGTTGCTGCGGTCCTTTTGCGGATGCGCGTCGATGCGGCCATGGGATTGTTCGGAGCGGATGGCTATTACCGCGATGTGCTGCCGGCTTCCTGGTTGGCGGAGTTGGATGTCTTCCGGGTGCCCATCGTGGTTTTCGCGGTTTTCGGGGCCGCGGGCTGGCTCACTTCAATTGTTGCGGTCGTGGCTGGACGAGGACGCAGGTATGGCGTCGCCGCGCTCATCCTCGGCCTTGCGTTGTTTGCCATCCGGGACATGGTCTTAGCGCCGACTTACCCTCCCATGCACGTCAAGGTGGTCTACGTCGATCAGTGTCAACAGCCTCCGGACAAGCCCTAGTCGCGACAATTGGTTGCTAAGCGGGGGCGCACCTACGAGGAGAAGAACCTTCGCCGCATGATTCAGTTCGCTCAGCTCTACCCAGACGAGCAGATTGTCGTCTCACTGGGACGACAATTGAGCTGGACGCATTTTCGGGCACTCCTACCCCTCAAGTCCGATGCAGCCCGGCGCTTCTATGAGAGCCAGGCTGTGACGCACCGGCTCAGCGTCCGCGAACTGCGACACACGATAGGCCGAAAAGCGTTCGAACGCCAGGAGATCGCCGATTCCCAGGTCGCACCGGGCCCGTCCGTCCCCATGGACGCCTTCAAGGACCCGTACCTACTCGACTTTCTGGGGCTGCGAGACTCGTATTTTGAGGCCTTGTCGGCTGGCTGTGTCTGCCCCAGGTCCTAAGGTGGCTTCATGACTGAACTGATTGTCGTGACACTGTCACGACAATTGGACGACAGAAAGGCACCCACCCATGGCTGACGAGTACCAGGTGGATGCCACCCAGTTCCGCCAGTCGCTCTTGGAACAGCGGGCGATGAGGCTGAAAGGCGGCCTCTACCATCTGGTCCAAATCCAGCTGGCCTACAACTCGAACCGCATCGAAGGCAGCCAACTGAGCGCCGAACAGACCCGTTACCTTTACGAGACGCGCACGGTCTCGGGTGACGCACGCGTGGACGACGTGGTCGAGACGATGAACCACTTCCG
>JGI20166J26741_11513919_pt1 | contig 12560 bp, 12 predicted proteins | sample TergutCu122P5_FD_26741 | JGI IMG/M metagenome (IMG submission 26741) | reverse complement strand
AGGTTGTGGCTTCACTCTCTCAAGGTCGCACAGCTGCTGCGCAGTGCGGCTTGTTTACACACAAATCAGTCCCGGTCATATTTGAACCACTTTGTAGTATGGAGTATCAACATGCTACACTTCTCGCGGGAACTAATGACAGAAAGGCTTTAACTTCCTAAAAGAAACTTTCGTAACCTTCAGTTCGAAGACTATACCCATCCCACTCACTTAGAATATGTCAGTGACAAAATTAAGGATTAGTCCGCTAAAAACACTTTAATGTGAATTTAATATACAACTGGAATAAATCATCTTTCATAATTACGGGGTCCTTAGTTTAATCTAGCCCATATGGTTGGTCAGCACACAGACCGTTTCGCGTGACGGCAGACATCCCAGCGCTCGCCTCCATCAAGAGCCCATAACTTTTGTATATTTATATCACAATATTGCACTTAAGTATTAGGCTTTTCTGGCCATAACGAAATCAGGCACTTGGGAAGTTTCAGTTCATTCCACTGTAGTTAATATTAGGTTTCACTTAGTAAATTTAAAGAAGGCGGTGGATATGGTTTAATTCGGCTTGCCGACACGTGTCAAACGTAACAAATATCTACATTGTTCCCTGCACGTCGAAATTCTGTTAGTGACACTGAAAGCACTTCATTCCGAATGCTTTCTTTCAACTCGTCTTCAGTGTGAGCATTATTACCACAACTGCATCTTTGACATGCCCCACATTTCGCTAAGTTTCATACATGGCGAAAGAAGAGGCCAAATCTCTTAATATTCTGTCAGCAAAGACACTCTATAGACATTATGCACCATATTACGGTACCACTTCACAAAATTCACCTCTCTGTTCTGTACAATTTCTGAGCCACAGTCATATTCTATGGTTTCTCATGCAGCAGTTGTATTGCATTTCGTACCGACGTAGCAAACGGTCTTGTTTATTGTGCCAGCCCAATCAGTTATTTTCTTGGAGATGTTTCCAATCTAGTAATAATCTCGTACCGCAGTACGTGTCTGCTGCGTCCTCCCTTCCTTTCTAGAATGGAATTTTGCTCGACCTTTTCACGTATTCGCTAGTTACCGATGTGTGGCGAACCCACACATCAGGAAACTTCCGTTTGAATCTACACTTCTTGTAGGATCGGTAGTTACCATATGCACCGTACAGGAGAAAAAGCGATGTTCCAGTGGTATTCCCATCGGGACTAAGGACTGAAAGTACAGAAAATAAAACAACCACATCTCTGCGATAGCAAAGGCGCAGCCGGCTTAGAGTAAGCGAAGTTCGATGTGGGAAGGAAGCTGAGAGGAAGTAGCCAATGATATGGGCCACATAAAAACTAAGGACATTAATAATGAGGTACAGAAAATCTATAGACAGCAAGGCTCTAAAAATCCATTGCAGTGATTTATACTGTGACAACAGCAGAAGTCATCTGACTTACACATTTAACAACAAAGCATTTCCCTAAATTAAATGTCAAAAACTCTATCAAAAGAAGCAAGTATCACCAAAGGAATCAGCTCCAAACACAGGAGACTGAGAATGACAATAAGTGTTCTTGTGTTCCATTTCAGAAATATGTTTCCAGCCTGATTCTTTGATATATATATGAAATATGTTTTTTCTCTGGATGGCAATCAACACATTATATTGGTCCGTTCTTTACACCCAGTGCATAAAGAAAGTGCATACTGAGAAGTCAGTTGCCTCTCTGTCCATGGGTTTCAGGTGCAGTGTGGAAACCATCCATTGGAAACTGATTACATTTTGTATGGAAACTCTACATGAAGATAAATTGTGCGAATTTTTCTTAAGTTTGTAACAAACCATTATAATTTCAACTTAAGTGAAGCTCAAGTCAAATTTTATTTAATTTCTAAAAATGGGAAAGTGGATCCATGACACAAAATGTGGATGTAATTAGAGCTTTCCACTTCTATTGTAACCAGTTTTAGATGGCATGTGCAGTGAATGAAATACAAAGAAAAAATTGACTTTATGCTATTCAACACTGCTGTTACCCCTGTCAACAACTGGTTCATACCTTCAACAAACGAACATAAAGAGGAGTAAGAAATGAAACATTGCAATGAATGCATTCGGGTATTTTGTGTACCATACTCTAAACTGCAGTGCAAGTTTGCAGCCTTATTATGTAAGTCACATAACGCTCACAGGTGTTTCGCTTGTTTCCAGGAAAAACTGTTTCACAACAGATTACTTCAAGGGCTGCCTGGATGTGCTTCTTCTTCAAGATGAGATGGAAAAATATCAGACGTGGATAAAACAATTACATGGGGCAGAACCGGGGGTTTAGGTACCTTTGTTTGGTTTTTGTTTCTTATTTATTTTTCTTTTTAACAATCTTCAGATTTATTTTATTTAATTAATTTATTTATTTCTTGACTTTTAAGTTGTTATTTTAAATATGCCACAGTAAATAACCTTTAACAATGAATGAAATTTATAATTCATTTATTTAACCAATTAATTAATTTATAATTTTACTAGTATTCCTTCCTGTTTCAACTGTGTAGTAAAAAAAATTGTTGAGTATGTATTACTAATGTGACTATAAAAATTTGTTACTAACATTTTAAAGTGATAAAACATACAAGTTTTACATATTTTTACTTTGCAATAAACAATATTCTTACTATCTTTTAAAAATAATTTACTCTTCAAACTCAATTAAATATACAAGTTTAAATGCAAGCCATTTAAGTTTTATTTTTCTTGTACACTTGTATACTGACGTTTTTTGGACACAAATTTTTTATTTTTACTTTTTACCTTACAGTAGCTTTTTTTGAGGGAGATTAATTTTTATATTTGTACTCCTGTCCTTCAATTTTTCATGGCAAAATGGATTTTTGATTGCCATTACAGTCCTGCACATCGAATGTTTACATATCCCCTATGGCTTTTACAGTAATATTTTCATGACTATCTAACATTGTAATGTTCATTTCAGATCTAAATGCTTCAGCAGTGAATACTTCAAGGGCTGTCTTGAGGCCCTACTCTTAAAAGAAGAAGAACAAAAATTCAACCAAATGGTTGAGTATGTTGGCAAGAAGTAAGACAGAAGACAATCCAGCCAATGAAAGTTGTGAATATGAACCACAAAATGACAATGGACAAGTAGGACCTGCCTCCAGGAACTTACACCACTTTATTCTAGTCTTGCAGAGGGAGGAAGGGGGAGAAGAAGACGACAAAGAATTAGAATAAGAATAATTTGTATAAGTATGATATTATTACATCATTGCATCTGATACAAAAATTTGAGAGAGACTTTTTTCATGAATACTTTCATCAGAACATGAGAGTGCTTGTTTTTATTATTTAAAAGTATTAATTTATTAATTTCATAGGACATCAGTTTTCATGTTTTCATGGAAAAAATGTGCACATTTGCACTTAAAATAAATGACTTAACAAATGCAAATGTCATGCAACTTAAAATATAATTAAATTATTTCTTCACTTATGAACAAGATGTTCATTGTATGTATTTGTAAATTAAATCCAGACTGCCTTGGTTTCAGAGTCCTGCTTCTTAAGTATACATTATAATTCTAAAAGAAAACTAAGAAAAAAATGCTGTATACTAAATTTACCATAAAAGTGAGGAAAGCACTATACATTATTGATGTAACTTATGTTTCAAAAATCATCTTTGCAGTTACAAAGTAATATTATGTAAATGAAAAAAATAAGTCAAAACCCTAAAAGTGGAATTCCGATTGCACACATAGTACCTAATTCAAATTTCAAGCTACCATTCCAATGTCAGTATTCTACAATACCAGAATGAAAATATAAGAACCCTTCCTTGACTGGACTATTATACATGTTCAAATAATGACACAATTTATTCATGCATAACGTCACGTGTGTTAATTGTGCAGGAATGTGTTGCACAGTCCAGTTATGTGATCTGATTTAGTTCCCTGTTCTACTGTATTATCTTTTATTTAATGTTGTGCCTGACAATAATTGTAATTGTTTCATTTGTTTGACTGTGTGTATGATTGACTATACTTATTGTCTGCATTGTTACTAATAATTCGTTTTTTTTTCATGTACAGTATATGATAGGTATGTTTAATTTATTTGAAACTTTTTTATGGCTCTCGAAGAAAAGTACGGGTTGTGTGAATAGAAGTATTTTATAATATAGCGTTATTTTAAAGAAAGAAATTTTGTTGCAAGATTGTATTATTGTCAATGTTATTAACTTGTTTCCTGTGTTATAATAGTTGATAACTCCGATTATATACTTGCAAGAGTCACACAATAGAAGCAACCAAACAGCAGATTTCTCTAACAGAACATGTCATCACAGTTAAAACATGATGATACAATCAAAGAGAACACCTTATTTATCTGCACATGTATGAAGACTAGAGCATTAATGTCTAGCTTAATTTATTTACACACTTAAACATACTTCCTACACAATGGCATAATTTCTTCTTCTATTTTATGTTGCTCCCTTCATATTAATAAACACTGCAAATTAAGATAAAAAATATCCTAGAAGGGTTGATAATTCAAAGGAAGTTCTTGGTATTGAAGAAGGTGACATTTTACTAATCAAACAGAAACACCAGTGTAATCAAAAAATCTGTCAAAAATAACATGTTTTAATCCACCCCTTCTTACAGACACATTATGAGTGTTTATGCCTCTAGATTGATTATGGGAAGCCCATGATACATGCTCACCTTCTTCTTCCCCATCTATTTCCACACTATGAAACAGGTTCATTGAAAACAATGCTAATATACATTTTATTTTATACACATATGGCAGCTCTAGTATTTAAGAAATAAAATCTATTTTCAAACAAAATTAGCTGTTTTTGCTTCTTTAAGCAGTACTTTTTCATCAAAATACATATCTCATGTGGCTACAGTTATATGCCTCTCTCACAGGCACATGTGATATTGTCACCCATTCACTTAGGTGTCCTTCAGGGAAAACAGGTACTGTAATGGAGCATGCAATTAAAAAAAATAAAATAAAAAAATAAATTAAAAAAAAAGGTACTGTAACAGAGATGGGGGGGCTGGGTTGTACTTGAGGTACCAAACTTTGTAATCCATCACCTAATATAACAGCACATATAATTAAATTTGTCAATATATCACCTTGTGAGAGTGTCTCCTCTCTCAAGAAAGAAGCAGGATTTTGCTCCAAAACAAAAAGATATTTCTGTCAGCCTTCAGAATACTACTCCCAGAACACAGTGTTCTTCAACACACTGTCTTATTTTCATCAAAAAGATAAAATGTAAAAAAGCAAAAGAAAAGGAAAGCAAGAAGTATCATAAGGTACTTTGGGTTATCCAACAAGTTGATTCAACTTCTACACTGCACTCCCAGAAACATTGTTAGTAGTGGTGTCCTTCAAAGAGACAATGTAGTAAATGGACAAATTACAGATTACTCATAGACTGAATCCAGCTGCAGAGATTATGTAATGTCCAACGCAAAGGTAGGATGAATGAATATAAGTCATGAATTTTTCCTTAATTCCTCATCGGAAAAGGAAGGTTGCCTTATAATTGTTCAACAAGTTCAAAATGTTCCTCAACAAGTCAAAATGTTGCTGCATCTGCCACAGATAGGTAACTACAGAACATCACATAGCTGCTATAGTAACTCCATACCTAATTTTATAGTTCTGATTCCATTACTGATATGCCCAAAGCTCATTTCATATCAGATTAAAAAGTGATAGATTGCTAAAGTAATGGATCACCTTGTTGCAAGGGAAGGTATAACAGTACCAAATGCAGTGAAATCAATGTGCAGCAGTTATGATAATGATTTTAAATTAATGGTAATTAAAAATGTAGAAGAAATCAACTGTGCTGTGGCATGGAAATAACATCATGGAAGAGAATATATGACTCTGCAGAAAACAAACCAGACTATATCAAACACAGAAAATTCAACCTGAAAAACATTTTATAGGCCCATGCATGGAAACTTAATGGCAATGACTGAACAAATTCTGGCATTTGCACTACAAAAACATAAAAGTGCCTCACTGTTACCAAATAGACAATACAGGTAAAGAAAATAAAGGTTACTACTATTATCTCTGAAGATTCTGTAGCAAGATATCAAAACCAGTCATGACTGAGCAGTAAGATATACTGCAGAATTACATCAACATGAAAGTAGTATGCTTTCTTTTGGGTGATTCCCCAGCATCTCAATTTTATATGCCGACGTTTCGGAACACACTGTCTGTTCCATCTTCATAGACAGGTAGGTGCGTGTACACGCACCTACCTGTCTATGAAAATGGAACAGACAGAGTGTTCCGAAACGTCGGCATATAAAATTCAGACACCGGGGAATCACCCAAAAGAAAGCATACAACATTCAGGACATGGTGAAAGTTTGAAATCAAGAATATGAAAGTACCTTGAAAAATTACTAGCATACCAGCAATATACAATTTGTGATGAAAACATCATTACCTCTTAGGACAAATAGGTAATGCAGAAGAAACCCATGTGTTTTTAATATGCTGACCTACACTAACCCCTGAATGTTCAGTTCTGACTGATGGGAGGAAAGAAACCCATTTGTTATTCCATTTTCCTCATGGAGTTAAATCAACAAAATGTAAACTAAATTCAAAACAAGGAGTGGTCATGGGAGTTTTAAAGTTATTGTTGCTATACTGTACTCCCCACAAGGACTAAGGAAAAACACAACACACCTCAATCAAAATAGCAATACAATTCAAACAGCTTCGTACTAAGGTAATGTTTAGCACCATGTCAAAAGAGGAAGAAGCCAGACCAATCCACTCAGTACCCTACCATCCTATTTAAGATCCATATTAATATTACATTTCCATGTATGTGAGGTCTTCTGAGTGGTATCTTTCCTTCAGGTGGCTTGGGAATGTGATCCTAAAGACCAAAAAGTAAATTATGGAACAATTCATTCAACAGTTACGTTAAGTTACAGAATAAGGCTAGGTGCACAGGGACACAGGTAATGTGGGCAGCACAGTACAGGACACAACAGGTATTTTATATATGTGAAATCATATGTCACTGCCCAGACAAAGACTTATGTTGGCCACCATGAAGTTGTGTGTAAGGCTCACTTCTCTGTTGCTGCTTGGCACATGGATGCAAAATTTGAGACATAATCCCTGGTTTTACTGCACTGACAGAAATACTTATTGACAGCATAAGTAATGAAAAGGCGCTTTACAATGCTATACACCCTACTGCATGAAAACCAACTGAAAGGTAACACAAAAATTAAGCCAACCATGTACACTGCTGGTTGGATTTAACTGTTATGAATGACTGAGGATGCATAAGGTATACTGCAAAAATACAAGTAAGATGACAGATATCTGGGATGGAATAGCTGAAGAAACTCAACTAAAAGCCAGTACATATTAGTATATATGAATGTACTTTAATTTCCTTGATATGTCACAATTTCTCCTCAGAAGTCTTTTTGAGGATATATTATACATATGTAAGAGTGAAAAATGGAAATGAAGCTGTGGAAAGAAACATATTTATTTTCTTAAATATTGTAAAAATGAGTTCATGTTTACATGAAGTACTACAATACAATATTTTTCATGCAGAATTGCCTCTTCCTGCCAGGGCACACATCCAGTCGAGTTAAGTGGTACGTGAAATATTCCCTCAGAGACAGAGCATCAGTGGTGACTGTACATAAAGTTCCATGTAATGGATTAAAATGGCTGTCCACCAATTTCTTGCATGACTCAACTGTGATTTTTCTTAACTTAGTGTGTGTCTTTGCATAATTGTGAATTACAATTCTTGTCTCTACTACATCACCAATGTCTATCTTAATCTCAACTGGCTGCCTGAACACTAGAATCGAGAAGTCCAAATGCCAAATTCACATTCAACTATCATGTTGCACTTGTGACAGAGCTGAAAACTTTATTTGCATAGCTACTAGATTTCTTTCTCGAAAACGGATGCATTGTTTTCAGTAAGTGGCATTGCTTTATCAGCAACAAAAACATGGTACTGGTTTTTCTTGACCATGTTGCAGTTTTGGTACTGAAAGTTGCAATGTGTGATTACACATTGTTTTTGCTGAAACACTGTTTGAAAGAAATACTTCAGTTGCAGAATCCATCCATGGAACCAACGTCAATTGCAGTTATTTATAATCCGCATCAATGACGGCCATTAACACAACAAAAAATTCTATCGGCAATTCAAGAATAAATGACCCATTACTTTTACATTTCTTTATTATCATGCTTTTGCCACCTGCAGCTCCTTTGAGTGGATTAGTAACATTCTTCTTGGCCCTACATCAATGGCAAGAATAATAGTAGCAGTAATGCTGCCTAAACTGCCTTTCTTTGTTACTTCCTTTTTCCTTCTTTCAAATTCAGATGTAACTGTTTCACACATCTGAAGGGTAGGTTCTTGCATATAATTAGTGCATACATTTCCACATAGCAGGAACTACTTTGGGTGACAAAGTTTGACACTGTTGCATCACCCATTCAATAGCTGTAGCTAGTAGTTTTAAAAGTGCTGCCAGTTTTAAGTACCTGAAACAAGTAAAAGAGGCATCTTACAACGTGTCTTACTTACACAGGGACTGAAACTCACAAGGCATGGCTGAAACTGCGAATCTGCCATCAAACGTAACTGTGTAGACCAAGGCCATTAAAGCCTAAAAGTCACTCTACCACTGTGTTGCTGAAGCGGTGAAAGTATAAAAAATAAATGTTTTTAACACTACACATGACTAGCAGACAAAGAAGTACAAATATGGTAGATGATAAAACAACAGATGCAAGAAGTCATGTTGATGAAACTTGACTGCATGGATGCCGGGGAAGATGCACTAAATATAGTGTTTCAGTCATCTTATTACAACCATAACCTTCCTACCCTGATATTTCTGAATTACAATCACTCTATCAGCTGTCGTACAGAATTTTGTGACTGAAATGTCCACTTTTAATAAACACAGAATCATTCGCTTTCCTTGACGTACAAACTTTCAATTCAATACAAAGCCAGGCCATATTGCCATGAACATTCACTTACCTAGTTTTTTTTTTACTTCTGACTGGTTTCTGGGCATTGCATCCATCAAACTGTTCCCTGTGAGGCATGCAGTAATTAATAAATCTCTCGAAGTGTTGCAGAGTAACAATAGGTAGTTACTGACATGCTGTGAAAAAATGTCGATAACTCTCAGATGCAGCACAGCATCCCACATGATCAAAGATCTCAACTATACCTCATAAAAGCCTAAACTCTTGCATAGGGAATCTCTATTAGAAAATGCACACATTATAGCAAATTCCTCATGCCAGAAACACTTATCATGCTCTCTTGGGGTGGTTTTCTAAAGTTGTCTGTTCGAGCCTTGGAATGTGACAGCCCTGACTAATGCGTCAGTACTGGATGCTGCATGTTAGGCCTTGTCAAAGATTATCACCAAATATTTTATAAAACACATATTATAAAAAAGAGTATTGTGTGTATATTACAATATGTCCAAGTTTACATCAAAGTTGACAACTGCACTCTTCTGAGTTATTACACAGCAAGTAGTGGTAACTCCTACTGATGTTTTGAAAAAATCTCAGTCCCATCTTCAAGCGTTCTTGAAGACAGGACCAACACACTGTCCTAAAACATCGGAAAGGATTACCACTACTCACTGCATAATAATACAAAAGAGTTAAGTTCTCATCTACTTCACAGTGGAAGCCTGAAAACCTCCATCAAAGTTCTAAGAAAATGGATCAAGAACTGTTCTATAACTGTGCTGCAACATACAGTGGAATTATAACAATTCCTTTAATATTAGAGAAGAAACAAAAAAATAAATGTACTTGGGTTAAACATTAGATTTGACGACATGATACGAAAGAGACCCAACAAACCTTATTGAATTATACTGCAAATATTTCAAGTATTACATCAAGTACTTGAGAATGGATGATGACACATTTTTTATGGTATCAAAAGTGTCAAGTTTTATTGCAAAACAAAGTACCCATTTAAAAAACCCTAGAAGCGTGGAAGATTGTCTTATGGTAACACTTCCGTATCATGGCTACTGGAGAAAGTTTTTAAAGTGCTTGCAGTTCAGTACCCAGATACAGCAATGCACTATTTCAAATATAATTCCTGAAACCTGTAGGGTTATTTACAAGTCAATGAAAGACAAGTTTTTGAAGGTAAGTAAATTATTATTTAAATTACTTATTTATTTTCAGTACAGTTTTAATTACTGGTGTACAGTTGTAAGGAGGGTTATTTAAAATTAAGGACTCATATATCTTTCTGTCACAATTGCATTCTGCAATGCATTTCCTCTGACATCACAAAATGTATGGCTCAAAAATTACATTTTACTGAATGAATGTTCAACAAAAGAAACTGGCTGAAAACTTTTAACCTCATCCTGGTGGCTTGAATCCAATGTGTCTATAAAGCTGAGTAATTGGTCATGAAGATTTTGAAGATGTCAAATCTACTGCATCCCCTGCATCCATTAAAACTTCCTGTACTTTTCTTCTTGCTCTTCTGAACACATATTCTCTACTTGCAATCAGAATATCACACAGTTCAGCAGCAACAAATTTTCCAAAAGTTTCTATTGAATCTTCCTGTTTTCTGATTTTCATTTTGCCAGTTCTGACATTTGTACCATTGTATTTGAAGCCTGCAATAATAATCATAGGATGCAGTATTCTTGTTTCTCCATTTTGGCCCGTGTGAATTGGTCCACATTGGGACAGTTGTTGTAGTTTCTGCATTTGAACTTGTAGTCCTACAGTCTGTGACTTCATCCACATACAGAACCTATGAGTAGAGGTCAAAATTGTTAAATATTTCATTATTTTTAATGACAATTATTAGGAATTATAAATAATAAGTTACATGTAACTTTTCTCTTTTTGAGTACCTACAACTGAACAGGAACTGAGAGAAATAGCTGATGAGTGTGAGGAAAAGTGGGATGTCTACAACACCATTGGGGCCATGAATGGAAAGCATATCCACATAACCTAGGTACATGCCCACAAAACTGTGGTTCACATCACTTCAATTATAAATCTTATAACCATATCATTCTATTTGCCCTTGTAGATATGTACTACAAATTCATACATATTGATGCTGGGACAAATAATTGAATTGGCAATGCTGGCGTATTTGCCAAAAGTGCACTGAGGTGATGTCTGATAAACAGGACTATTTTAAAAGTACCTAACAATAGCAAGTTGCCTAACACCAGCATTTCAGTGTCTTACATTGTGCTTGCTGATGATGCTTTCCATTGAGCTGCAATGGTATGAAGCCCTACCCTTTAGCAACATTACATATGAGGTAAAAATATTTAATTACAGGCTATCTCATGGAAGCAGAATTGTCAAAAACACTTTTGGTATTTTAGCAAATTGTTTTGGATTTTCGTAACAACAACTAACCTTTCTCCTGCCACAGTCACAACAATAACTTACCAGCTTGAACACTAATTAATCCTTTAACAGGAAAAAGTTAATACTTATACCTTCAATGGGAATTTTATTCTGTTGAAGAGGGTGATCATCAACATTTGGAAATGCAATCCTATGAGGAAAGTCAGCAAATGCTAGTTATAGAAAGTCAAAGAACTGCACGGCACGCACATCGAGGACGAGAAATAGGAGAGGCATGCAAAACATTTTACAATGACAGAAACAATTCCATGGCAGCAAAAATATATTTATTAATGCTAATGTATTTTTAAAAGGTACATACAGTTTCTTCATCATCCTCATCTGGTGTTTCTGAAATCAAACCGTCCAAGTATGATTTTGATTTATCAGCATTTGTTGCTGTCTCTAATAATGATAACAATGGGTACCAATATATGCTGTTCATTCGTAAACAAAACTTCCATACTGACCACTTGTTTTGTCTTTAAGAATCCTCAAAAACAAAAACGAATGACAGGAACAGCTTAACATTTTTTTGTGAATATATTTAAATAATCTGTTGTACAGGGTCCGCCAGTGAATCGGGCGATTTGGTAACGGTGTTTTTCTATTTTTAGCGTGAGCGCGGAAGGGGAATAATACCGCCAGGTGGTGTGGCCGTGAATAGCATTCAATGTGAAATGGAGTCGTGGACTGGTGCACAGCGTGCTTTAGCCGTAAAATCATTTTATAAGAACAATGATAGCTACGGTAACGCCCAACGTGAATTTCGCAAGAAATTCGGGATTCATCGAAACAGTAAAGTGCCGTCAGCTCATGCCATAAAGACGTGGGTAAACAACTTTGAAGACAACTGTTAAGAAGAAAGATGGTAGTGTTAAAACTGTTCGCACCCCACAGTACATTGACGCTGTGAGAGCATCACTGGAACGAAGTCCTCGCCGGTCGGCCGTGCGTCATTCCAAGACACTGGGACTGTCAGAAAGCAGTGTCAGGCGTATTTTACACTTGGATTTGCACTTCCATCCGTACAAAATTCAAGTCGTTCAGAAACTGGAGG
>JGI20166J26741_11513808_pt1 | contig 12560 bp, 6 predicted proteins | sample TergutCu122P5_FD_26741 | JGI IMG/M metagenome (IMG submission 26741) | reverse complement strand
TATAGACAAACACACAAGTAGAAGTGTTCATAAAATTATATGTACACTGATCCATTCTTCATGCTGTGTGTTGAATTGCATGTTGGCTGCATGAAGACCAAATTTTGCAGAAGTTTCCCAGACCACACAAAAGGTCGAACAGGCCTGCTGTATATGATGTACAGTCAACCATATTCATAAGTGATATAGATAATTCTCTTTATTTTAAGTTGAAGTATTAAAATGGATCTTCAGGATATACGATAGGGGGCATGGGGTGGATTGAGCTAGCTTAGGAAAAGGACATGTGGCAGGCTGTTGTGAATTTGGTAATGAACTTCCAGATCTCATAAAAAGCAGAGAATTTTGTGACTAGCTGAGAAACTGTTAGCTACTCAAGAAAGACTGCTGCATGGAGCGAGTGAGTGAGTGAATTAGTTAGTTGGTTAAGTAAAAAGAAGTTAGTAAAAAAACATCAACTTTGCAATGTTCATGAAGTGCTTCAACTTATTCAGCACACAAAAGCGGAATGTGCCATGACAGTGGAAGTAGTAACAGCTTCTGAGTTATTTTAGTTACATTCCAGCTTGTATTTTGGCCACACTGTTCGTGTATTTATTTGAGGGTGCTGTGTATAGAACCTTTCGATTTATGAATGCCAGTTTCAACACGATGTTTACAGTAGGTTACAATTGTGGGTCACTGTCATTCGCTACACTGTCTTAGCACTGCAGTCACATCTCATAGGTTGGCTAAAGGTAAAGTTGTCTCCGTCCTCGTCATCAAGGCATATAGTGGCAGTAGACTTTCAGCTCCACTCATGCTTAGCTTCGGCGCTAGATGGAGGTGAGTGGTCAAATTCACGCCCCGACCGTTTTGCCCCCCGGGAAAAAATTCCGGTCGCCTCTGACTAGGTGGCTGGGTAGGCCTCAGGAGCTGGTCTGGACGTTTTAGAGAAATTCATACTGGCCATCCACCATTGGGTTTTACATGTCACTAACAGTATGCAATTGAGGAATTAATGACAATTATGGCCATCCCCCGGCTTTCGTCGTTCCGCACTCACGTCGTTTTCCCCTCCAAACTCAATAGTATGTACTAAGCCAGGCCCGCAAATTCGTACGTACGTAACATTCCCAAGATGTATTCGAATTGCCGAACTACCATGGTCAAGTTCTCCCGCTTCAAGATTTTGTTGGAATTCGGAAGCAAAGTGCCCTTAAAGAAGCCGAGGAACCTGAGCCTGACGAGAGGACCGTGACGGCTTTGAAGTTGACTGAGGAACTTGGACTGACTGAAGCTGGCAGTGAGGTGTGTTGGACAATGACTGGAAGCAGCAGCAGCTGAACAGGGAAATGTGAGGATGCTTGCTGGCTGCGAGGATATTTTAAAGGAGAAGAAAGGGTCTATCTGCCGGACTTCTTCAGGTCATCTTCAGGGACTCGTGCATTACCATCCATACTGTTGGACATTGCAGATGATGATCCAGATGATCTGCCTGCAGTTCAATGGGAAATGCCTCATCTTCAAATTGTGGTTGGTTTGTTAGATGTAATAGTTTTCATAATTTTTCGTAATTACAAATACATCTTTTTTCTTGGTAAAAAAACATCGACAGCGCTGTTCCGAATTTAACGTTGCGTTTGTGGGGAAAATCCGTCTCGAATAACGTCGCCAGTTAGGCTACCATCTACCACGTAGCTTGGGGGGATGATTGTAATTATATGACCCCCATAAATTTACCACAGTGAAGCCGATCAGTTAAGCGATTCAGAATGGTGACCATTATGTACCAGAATTGTCGAGCCGCATCAAAAAGTGTCTCTTATTAGCGATGAATTGCGGTTTGCTTTCAAATTACCAGCCTGTGATGAACTAAGACTGAAGTAGGGAAGTGCGGTAGCGCCTTGCACTTGTCCGAAAGGTATTTGGTTCGATATCTAAGAACAGGTTACAGAAATGCGGAAAGTGTAGGATTTTTTTTTTTTTTAGTTTTTACTGAAAAATTTTCATCCTGTACTTGGTGCTTGGCGAGTTATGTCTAATGTCGGACAAAACTGAATTGCATGGTCCAGTTTTTATTAGCTGACTGACATATTTCGCGAATAACCCTGCAACCACTGATTTGGTAGCAGTGAATAAAGACTCCGCGAAAATCGATCTGCCGCCGCGTGGCAATAGGCTATTTCGTGAGATCCCTTCATTGCCCTGATAATGTCTATTTATGTGCTAGTCTTCTTTTCTTTTAATGGCGTGGCCTTTCTTGACCTGCGAAGGCAGTGCTGTCAATAGATGGCCACAAGACGGGCGGTGTTCTTAGAAAAGTAACATTGAGGCCGTTCGCGTAACCATTTTTGCCATAGAAAAGCAATAAGTATTACATATTCTGAGTGTGTGTCTGTAGCCTTAGTTATGCAGCATACAAAGCGCATGCGCACTATTGTCATCTGTGGCCTGTCTGGCTCTACCATATTTTTCAACATTATCTCATAAAAGGCATAATGTTCGGAAAATCGTTGTTGAACATAAAATGAGTGTTTTAACTTTCTCTACAACTTTTGTCCGAAACATTTCTCATTCTGAGAAGAATTCAGTGAAGTATCTTAAATGCACATAGTAAAGTGCCGTTGTTCCTGTGACATTGGAATGGAACTTGAATTTTCTCGACAGATTAAAAAAAAAAAAACTCAGGTATCAAATTTAACGAAAATCCGTCCAGTTGGAGCAGAGTTGTTCCATGCGGACTAAAGGACAGACATACATACATGACGAAGTTAATAGGCGTCGTCGCAAAACTGCGAAGACGCCTACTAGTCAGTACTATCCTCGCCAGGGATAGTACTGTACGTTGTGCTGGGATCAGTGTGAAGGAATGTATAAATATCCACATTTTCTGAATAGAAGATATGCGCCCTCTCGAAAATCTAATGCACTTTCTTGGTTACCTGCGAGGTACGAACTGAATTGATGTATATTGTTTTAGATAAATTGCTGATTTTTAAAGTTTAAAGAATCTCACACTTTGTCTTGAAACCTGTGGAAAGAAACGACGGTAGATTTACAGTGTTAGATAATGTGCAACTGGCAGCGTGCTGTATTTGTGTGACGTAACACTCACCTGATGCATACACCACAGTGAATCCAATTTTGTGCGGCATTGCTGCTCAAACCTCACACTTTACATGGCAGCCACTGACCCCCATATTTTTATACACCAATAAGATGTAACAAAACTCGGAACGTATTTGAATGCTATTTCTTACTTCATCAGGTCACAATTTCAACATTTTACGCATTTAAAGTATCACAAAAGTAAACAATTTCTCACAAGAGTATCTATTCCCTGCTTTTTCCCCGCTGCAAGATCGACCACACTGTACGGTGGCATCCCGTGTCACTCCGGAGAACATCACAAATTGCACCGTACTGGCAGTACAGTCAGCCCAAATTATGTGGTGCTTATCGGCGTTCCTCACTGTGATTCTCAGTCGCACCCACGGAACGACAGCTGTGCAGAGCGCTGCATTACCGGCGCACAGTTTGGTCTAGCAGTGTCTGTACTGGGATCAATAATCAGACGGCTCCTTGTACAGGCTGTGGCGCCACTACAGGACATGAAATGTAGGAAATCCTGTTGGTAGTCCCTACTCTGGTTTGGAAATGAGAGAAACTAGCTCGAAGGGACGTTCAAACACCCGCAACACATAACATTCTGAGCTGCTTGCTCAGTAGGTCTGCTGCCAGGAGCTGTTTAAGGAGCCCGGCAACGTCACTCAGTTTAATGCAGCATTTTACAATTGCGGGGTGGGGGGAAGCAGTTTAGCGTAATCAGTACAGTGAGCAGTCTACGGACTGGACTGTTCGGGGCTCGAATCCCGGCAGAAGCGAGAGACCTTCAGCAAAACGTTTAGACCAGGTCGTGCCCCCCCCCCCCAAACGCCCATTCAATGGGTACCGGGGGCTCTTTCCCCGGGGGACAAATCGGGGCGGTGCGTGAAGTTGGCCACATAAGTATGAGTGGAGCTATACCTCCATTTCCCTTATATGCCTTCATGGCTGGTGTAGGAACCTTTTTTTTTTACAGTTGTAGGAGAACCGCCAAAATTAATTGAGTTCACAGAATCTAGCTTTCAAAACACTGGCTTAGCTATGATAGTTCTGCCCTCTGCAAGCTTGCTGCTGGTCTTGTCATTCCCATTGTGTACATGACCACTGTTTGTAATAGTATGGTAAATGTACGTGGTACGTGTTCCTTCTTGCGAATAAAATAGAATTGACCCGAATACTGACGGAGTTCAATACAGACAGTGTTTTTGTGGGTCTCTGTGCCTTGCACAGTCTTAATGTATGGTAGCTACGCCCTTATCTAAAGTTAAATGTAAAGTTTCTCGTGTCCAAACCATGAAGACATTTGGGGGTGAACAGAGGTATAGCTCCACCCATTCTTAACGGCACTAGATAGAGTTGAATGGTCAATTGCATGCCCCAGCAGCTTTACCACAGGGGAAGAACCCTGGTACGAAGAGAATAGCAGGATGGGTGGACCACACAGCCGGTCTGGACTTTTGGAGAAGAGAAAAGGCATTGGAATTTTGAGAAGGGAATGAGTTAAGAGCAGTAAGAATTCCATTCCAGTGGGATGTTTAGGAATCGTGGGTAGTCATATTATGCAGGTCACATGTTTTGGTCCGTCCGTCCGTCCATCCATCCGTCCGTTTCGTGTTTTATTTCTTATGCTACGCAACTGTATTTTTGTTGAAGTTGATGTGGAGTGCCTGCTCTAAACCTTGAGGTTCGATCCAATGTGATCCTGCCTTCACTTAAAACGTAATTTCTCTAAGCCTAATATGTAAAACGGATTTATCTGGCACAAGGTGTGTATGTGCAATGAAACACAGATATCACTGATACACATATGAAGCAAAACGTCGATTTTAGGGTTTCAGCGGTGCTTTTTGTTGCATTCCCTTCGGCGTTTCAGAAGACATAGCAGTTGCCAATTTTAGCGTGAATTCCATGGATAAGAAGGAGGTTATTGTTTTTAAGACATTGTTGACAGAGGTTAGGTAATGTACATGATTTTTCCCGGGAGATAAAGAAGGAACTGCAATGTATGACGAAATGCTGGAAGGACTTTGACAAATGATGGCAGCTTAAGCCCCAAAAACAGTCTCTTAATTTAGCAGTGGCGTAGCCAGGTTTTTTGGCTGCGGAGGAAGGGGGAGGGGGCAGCGAGTGATCACGCTGACCGAAATCATGAAAATTTAAAAATTTGCACTCATGTCCGAAGTTCCTTTTATTTGGCTCAATTATTTATATTTTTTTGGAACAAAAAATATTTTTTTGTTTAAAATATTCGTTTTGCCGCTCGAGGTGGGCGCACCACTCCCCCATCACCCTCCAGAGTAACTAAGTTCTGTATTTTAGTACAACAACGATGTATGATGTTAGTCTAAAACATTTTTTGACGTGATGTATGTTTAGGACGTTACATTGTTACCAACTAATCCTTGTGTTTAATCTTCGTGACTCCATGCATTTTCAGGCTATCAGTGAAAATGTGTGATCGTATGAAGGTGGTGACATTGCGCGTGTGCTATTCGTATTATCGCGATTGTTTATCATGACATCTGTTACCCATGGTGCTCTCTTTTTTTAAGGCGCGTTGGCAATACAATCTCGAAAAGTGACTGCCAGCTTGATCATGTGTGTCCGCACGAAACATTTACATTATGAAGCTATTTTGGCTGCAGTAAATTACCAAATTACTTTTAAGGTGATCAGGTACGGAGCAAATAGTAAAGGTGATTTTGTCAACTTTCATCACCCTACGTCTATACCAACACTGTATCAAAGAGGTATTACTAATAATATGGGAATTAAGATACACAGTGTGTTACTACCTTTCATAAAGAATACAGGTGACAATAGTAAAACATTTAAAACTCTTTTAAAGACGTTTCTTTATTTTAATTCGTTTTATATATTGAATGAATATCTTAACTCGTCTTCAACATAGGTCTTCGTACAATCCACATACACTGTTGTTGTCACTAAGTAATATCCATATACTTTCAACTTCGAATGATTTTCACTTGATCTTCTGTTAGACACTGTTGTATCTTGCAACTGATACTGTGTATATGTAGTTATTTTATTGCATATTTTACTATATTTTTTGGAAAATGTCCATATCCTTCGGTGTGTAACCTTGGTGGATTGCATGAAAGAGAATAAACTTTGAACCATGAACTGTGTCACTTTGTTTTCCATGCTGCAAGTTGTCGCTGCAAATCGCACTGACAACAGCTTAAAGTAAAGTCGAAAATTAATGCTTGTAGTTTTGTGTACCAAACCGGAATTAGCAGGACACTAGTAGTATTTGTATTTCATCTGTACAGTTCGCATTACTATACTAAATGTAAAATCGTCAGATGTCATTCAAAAAGTCTGTCTGGGTGAGATTATCTGTAAAATGATAAATAATGCCAGGTGTGGCCTAGCGAATGAACTACCTCCATGGAACACTTCGAGGAGCCCGATTTTTTAGGATGTCAAGCTGCATTTGATGAATGGCCCCCGAAGTTTCGAAGAACCCCCAAAACTTCGGGAACTGCTCACTCAATGACGCAGCGTCACATCCCAGAAGACTAGATCCTCAGTCACACCTCCGTGAATATTCGAACACGTAATAGTTTCTCAGCTAATCAAGAATTTCCACAGATTTTATGGAACCAGATGGTTCATTACCGTGTTCACGCGGTCCAGCCACATGTCCCTGACTTAAGTAAGATAATCAAGTACACGTCTTCAATCCTGCTTCTTTAAGAGTCATTCTAATATTCCAACTTACGCATCGGTTTTCGGACTGGTATTTATTGCTTTACAAGAAGGTGAAATGAATAATCATTTGTCATCTATTGAGGTAACTAATTTCTCGATATGTGTACACGTGCGGAAATTATATCACTGCTGTAACGTAACTATAACATAGTGAAGTATGTATTAAAATGACACGAGACTCTTTCGGAAGGTCATTTCGTTTCATTTCATTCATCCCTTTCGTCAAGTCAATGGCATAAGACATATCCATGGAACATATAGTTTAAATTTTCTTATATAACAACATATGTGAAATTGCATACATTATTATTGTTTGTGAGCAAAATACAGTATACTCGTATTGCAAGAGTTCCTCATACAGTTTAAACACCACAGTGTCAGTGAAGTGTATCATACTACAAATCCAGTTAATTTTCTCATCTTATGAAGGAATGTGGATCTTTACCGACATCAGGAAAAGTAGCCATCAATACGCGTAGTATGTATGTAATCCATCGGTAACAATTTTTTGACTTGGTTAAAAGGTGATGACAGGATGTGCTGTGATTAATAGGTTAGGTTCGCTCCGTTGTCTTTGGTTGTGATAAAGCATTCCTTGATTGTATTACCAAGATATACATATGAGTGTACCAAATTTGTTTCTTCATTAAGGAGTAATATTTTAGTAATTTATATGAATAAACATGTAACTGATGTTCAGTATATTGATCATTAGTTTAGATATCCGTGATGTGTAATTTAGGCTACCGACAGTTACTTCTTTACTCTCAAAGACTTAGCTTTTCACAATTAGTGAATAAGTAAATGTCATTTAAAGACGGGGTTGTGATTTGAGTTCGATGCTGGCCGTAGTATGAAACTTGGAAGCATAACCTACGTAGGTTACATCATATGCACTTTTACCTATGTTGGCCGCCATGACATTTTCCGCAACGTTTGGTTGGCAGTTGTGGGCTGCAACGCGGCTCTTCTCTGAAATTTAATAGGTGTTTGAGGAAAGGAATGGATATACCAAACATTGACATTTTGTCTAAAAAAATTTGCTCTTCTTTGAAGAAATAATTGTCTTTTGGTGTGACCTACCACTTTAAAAATCACTGAAGATTAAGGTACATAAAAGAATCGTCGTATTTCATATTTTGTGTATTTGTCAAATACCGTATCTTACTGGAAACGAGTAACACAAGTGACAGGTGTGTGACAACAAAGTGTTTGTACCGAGACTGCCGAAGGAAATTTCATGGGCGGTGGGTTGAGAGTGCTCAGTGGTTTATATCCTCTACTCGCTCTGTTGTTATTCCCTTCCAGCTACATATATTCTGTGTTGCCAAACAAACCACAGCGCTTGTTGCTGGTAGAGGTTAACCGTACTTACGTATGAACATAATGGCTAGATTATTTGGTTTGGTTTGGTTTATTCATCCATTCAGTCACACATGTAACATTGGACACGTCAATTACAGATTACAATTTATATATTAAAACACAACTTATATTGACATCCACCCAATATAATATAATAAGTAAAAGTACCAAATTTAAAGACCAGTCAGAAGTGGAATCTGCCACTATATCTAGAAATATGTGTATTTATGTAAATATACCTAAGAATTAAGAATTCAAATGAAGAGTAATAATATAGAATGGTATTGAGTTATATTACTTGTTATTTAGATGTTTACTTTTAAAATGACACTGAGCCAAGATCTCCATTGGAATTCCAAGTAAAATATTCCTCCGAGTAAAATGAATTTATAAGAAGGAAACTTTTTAGAACTGACTGGAGGGGAATAAGGGAAGTGCACTGGAGGGGGAATAGTGACAGCTGGAGGGAAATGTGAAGTGGATAAATCAGTGGGATTTCTTTTTGTAATCTCAGACACAGAAAAAAACTTAGCGATTCATGCAGATAAACTTATACATTGTGCTTATTTTATTGCTTTCCTGAGCACTGCAGCTGTCACAAGATGTTATGGTGGATGCAAGCTTTCTGTGTGATGACACTGTTGTGTTTGGTAGAGTGATACAAAAAAAGATCCTTTGTTACAAAACTGAGGAAGTTGTAATTCACGGGGTGTATAATTCATATTGGAGAGACAGGATATGTATACTGTACTTTGGTGAGGAAACCATTTGGAATATAGTCCTTTTGAAGATGACAAAGGATATGTAAGGTTAACAATAGATGAATTTACATGGTGCCGCTCTCTTCAGGGTATAGGGATAGAGACAGAAAGCTTCTCATAAGTGTAGGTATCTAATTGCACTGTGTCACACCCCAGAAGACAGTATAGCAGAGGTACAGTCATGAAACCCCAAAGTTCAGTTTTAAAGTAGATCTGAATTAAGTAGCTAGCAAGGATGGGAAGAGGATGAAATTTTGGTTTAAATAGTATGCAGCTAACAGCACAGTTTTGTGTGCTGTGCTTATGAAAGGTTCTGTACAGTTTGAGATCTTATTCTTCCATACACAGTATGTTGAAAATAAAAATGTCTTTATGTATTATTATGAGCCAGACTTGAAGATGACTTACTGTGAATGAGCTGATTCATGTCATCTGACTAATTCTGTGTATTTGCAACACAGGAATAATATAAAAGTTGTTGCAAAATAAAATGTTGTTCCTGTAGTTAATTTTTTCAACATTTAATATTTAACAGAAAAATGTGTATTGGGCATAAACTATGGATTCTATTTTAACTACAATATTTGTTCACAGTATTTTTTGCTGCAGTGTTAGTGAGTTTTGCTGGAAGTGCAAGCAGAAGTATGTTTGTGTCATCACATACAGTGTACATTATTGTTATCTCACTTTAGCTAAAACTAGAAAGTGCTGACAGAATTTTTGTAAGAATCTCCAATATACAATTTTGTGAAAATTCTTTTAGCAGTTTTTGAGTGACATGGAAAAGCTGTATGTAGACAGTTTAGTTTAAATTGGGTCACAGTACTTTAGGATGTTATGTAACTGAAATTCAGGCCAGAATTTTTTCATTGATTGATTATTAGAATTTATGAGAGTGTTAATTAAGCAGTAATGCTTTTTAATATGAAGATTAAGAATTGTGACATCCTACATCTGTTGGAGGGTCTGTTTACATTATTTATGTTTAGACAACTTGGTCATAATCGTTCCATTGTATTTGAATGGCCAAAAAAATTGTTGTAGGGCCTCGTCCTAAGAAGCCATTACTGCAGCAGAGGATGGGTAAAACAGCACGTGTTGTTGTTTGTGGGCTGAAGAGTGTTGGAAAGACGGCGATATTGGAGCAGCTTATATATGGCAACATTACTAACACTACAGTATGGATGCAATTCTTATTTTGTATACTTTCTAACTTGTAGGTAGAAATTTCTGTCTTTTTTAGTCAAGCTTTATTCAAAGAAGACATATCTTGTAAAGATATCAACAAGTGGGCTGTTGATCACAACTGTATTTTTTATACAGTGTCTTATTGTTGTAGTGTGCCACATGTACAGGTAAAGAATACAGAATATTCCACACAAGGTGTGCCAAGCTTGAGAATGTTGTTACATGAGTCAGTTTGAGTAAAAAAAGTGCTATCAACATATGTGCGATTATCAGCTGTTACATTGTCATGAGCATTTTCATGTGGGGTGTTATCTGACACATGACTTTGTTTTCATTTGTGTAGTAAGATAAAACATACCTATTTTACAATTTTCAGTTACATCCATGTATGTATCTTAAAATGTTCACAGCTGTGTTACGGTTGGTATTCAGACGTGGCATATGTTACAGAACACTTTTTACTCAAAACAAATCATATAATAACATCCTGAAGTTTGGCACACATCATATGGAAAAACCTGTACATGTTAAATTAGCTTCTTGTTGTTGTTTTGTTAACTGTTTGGTGCCAAAGGATTACTGTAGTTGTCATGCACTGTAATGCCAAGAAAGCCAATCTGTGACTGATCATTGACCAGTAACCTGCAGAGTAATGTGTAGGCTGTTTAAATCCTGGTCTTTTGCAGAGTACACTGGGCACTTATGTGGGGTGCTGAAGGGTTAATTAGTAATGTTATAAGTGCTTATTTTCTTATACACTTTTTGGCTGTGCCTGATTATGGCTTATGAATAATCTGAAACATGGAGAACTGTATAGACAGTAAAAGATATTGGTTCATTTGTTTGCTTACGTGTCACAACAGGATGTCTGACACTACGAAGGCTTCATTTTGTGTTGTTTCATGTGTGTTGTATCACATCACCTTAAAAATCATATTTTACTACCAACTGTGGTGCATGTTGACAGTTTGAAGCATGCAGTTGATCTAAAGGAAACAGAAGGGTAAAACCTTACCATCATGATGTGGGAGAGGGATGGCATTTCTCCACATACTCCTAGACCTTGGACACTGTCCCATGGATCAGGTGGTTAATTGCCAGGCTCTACCATGGAGGCCTCAGTTCAGTCCTGGGCCAGTCCTTGTGAAATTTGTTGTGGACAAGGTGGCACTTGGACAGGTTTATCTCTGAATACTTTTGTTTTCTACTGTCATTATTGTTCCACAAATGCTCCCTGTTCATTTGTTCATCTGTTACTGCTAATGATCTCACCAGTCAAAGGTAGCACTAAATAACAACATATCTAAACAGAGATAAAGACACTGATGGAGGTGAGTCATTAACTTCATGCTCCCACTGTTTTTACTTTGGGGGGGAGAAGGAGAAGGAGAAGCACTGCCTCCCCCCCACCTTCCCATTGGCTGGGAGGTCACATGTGTCTCAGAGCCAGTATGAACACCACAAAAGATAAGGCTGCCATTCTGGCAATTGAGTGCCTGTTCCTTGGTGATCAAACATAGTCTAGTCCCTGTAGTAGCGTGTTGGCTGTCCTGGCTTCACATTTTATCAACATAATACAAAATTTCAGTTGGTGTCTCACACTGTGCGTTGCATCTCTGTCAGAATAACAGTTTGCTATGAGAATCATACACAACTCATGCATGCACTTTATGAACAAAATGCAAAGTCTTTTTAGTTAAAGTCAGTGGTACATAACAGTAATCAGTATTCTTTGGGTGTTACAGAGGAAGACACAGACTTACCATTGGAGTTTTTTAATGATGAAGAAAGAGTTGCTGGCATAGAAAACTTTGAAGTACATTTTGTCTTATTTTGGAACAGGTCATTCAGAAAATTCTTTTCTTTTTGCAGGAGTTACAGTCAACAATAGAAGACATTTATGTTGCAAGCATAGAAACAGATAGAGGAACAAGGGAGAAGGTTCGTTTTTATGACACAGCTGGCCTGGATAGTGGGAAAGAGCAGAATCAGTTGGCCCGTCAGTATCTTGGATTGACTGATGGATATGTCCTGATATACGACCCTGATCGACCTGAATCACTAGATGCTGTTGTGATGGTCAAGAAAGATATTGACCGTAACAGAGACAAGAAGGAGGTATTTGAATATAGCCATATTCTGACCAGTTGCTACAATCCAAGATTATTGTTTTGTGGGATGTGATGCCATGTAGTATAGTAGTGTACCAGACTGCACACTGCTGTGATAACCTTAAATTGTACACAGTTACCCAGTTGAGATCACATATATGAAATTAATAATTATACAGTAAAATGTCGCTGTAACGAACGCCAGTATAACGGAATGTTCAGAATTGCGAAATTATGTTTAGGCCCCTTCCCTTTTCCCTATTTAATGTGTGTTAAAACATTTCATTTTAACGAATTTAGAACTTTCAGTATA
>JGI20166J26741_11513697_pt1 | contig 12563 bp, 5 predicted proteins | sample TergutCu122P5_FD_26741 | JGI IMG/M metagenome (IMG submission 26741) | reverse complement strand
AGATACAGACAACCTTCTGCTATGGTGTGTAAAAATTTCGTATTTTTATGATAGGAAATACCGCATTTTTTTAATTTTTTTCGATACCCTTAAAATACGCTGGCACGGGGATTTTCAAATTTAAAGGGCGCCCGGACTGGTGGCTTGAGGGGCCGCGGAGTGTATATACTCCGTGCGGACGGAAAGTGTTAAAGGGGTTGTCCATAAATATTGTCACGCTCTGAGAGGGGAGGGGGTTGAGACTTTTGTGATGATGTGTGATGAAGTGAGGGGGGTTCGAAATATGATGTCACAAAAATATTAATATAACCAATATGATTCTGTGCAAAGTGGGCTAGACTCCTCATACTCGTAAGCAATTAGCCAGCTATTGATAAATGAGCAGAAGATGGTCTGTCATAACTGTTTCCAGTAGGTCTAAATTGTGCAAATTGTTTTTTATGATGTTTTGCATTAGTACAATAGTATGGACTGGTAAGTGTTTCGGCTTTCAACAGTGGCAACTACTTTCTATCGTCAATTCATTTTCTTGTGGCTTGGGGGGGCATAAGTTTGTGATGTAATTTTGGAAGGGGGAGGGGGTCACACTTGTGTAACCAAATGTGACAAGAGAGGGAGGGTCAATTTTTACCAAAATCACCTGACATCACTTATGGACGATGCCAGACATATATATGTTAAGATAAAAAGACAGCAACAAATGATCGTGTTACAGCATTGAGGGGCCACAGGTACATAAGACTGAGAACATGTTGCTCCTAAATCAAGGGTTAGGTTCAGTAACATGACTGGGCACATACATACACTGAAACAATGGCAAGTAACATTTCTTTACACAGAGTATAACAAAGCCAATGACTGTATCAGCATATAAGACGAAAGGGTACCTCGCAGTTCCTCCATATGAAACAGTAATTCTGGCAACTGTCGATCAACCAGATCTTCTGCTGTTTTTCCTTTGCTCTTCTGTTGAGGTGGATTATCATTGTGTCGCAAGAGCCAGTACACTTCATCTCTTGCACAACAAAGACCAATGAATATCAACAGTGCCTGCCAACGATATTTCAAAATTAATGTACCATTATGTTCAAACAGTGATACAATGATTTATACTGAGATAGCCAAACACCATGCATAGCCACGACAATAATAATGACAATGATGATTATGATAATGATTAATATGATGACAGTCAAGACACAATTATAAATGAGTGTATGTTAATACTCAGCAAAATCATACATACTTTTAAAAGTTCCTAATAATTTATCCGAGCTAGGTTCTTCTTGATTTTAACTATGGAATTTACCTGAATATAACACAACCCCCTTTCATAATCTTCAATATTTAGGAAAATATGTGCATTAAAATTAGCCAGGCACTTACATCACTTAGTTTCCACATGCTTAAGATAGCCGATTTAAACAATCACACTATATAAAAGCCAAAGAAACCCATGTCCTGATGTCACAAACCAAGCTCTATTGTAACCTTGGCAACTTGTGATGACACAAACAAAAGCTATTTCATAGCCTTGAAAATCCAGTAGACTCAATCATCATGGAAACCCTTGCACCACAGTGAAATATGACTCAATCACTCACTCACTTAACTACATGGATATTATACACAGTTAGAATACCTTTGGTCCTAAAAGTCCAGGTTGATCAGTCAACATTAACCCAAGCTCCTTTAGTGTTGTCCTTAAAAATTTTCTCCTTTCCCGATGACGGTGTGCCCTAGTTATAAAACCAAAATGGATTTTAATATGAATATGGCATGACAAATTGGCACATGTCAATAATCTCTAACTGACAAACTCACACCTAAATGTGTATGTTCTTGATCAGCTTAGAGTTGTTCAGTCAGTCATGGAACCCAAGAACTCATCACCTTGTTCACAAATGGCTGTCATTTGCCCTTCTGCTGAGGTAGTTAAATCCAAACTACACTCCCACACATTACTGCTACAATACATTTTAATATTATCCTCCCACGTACACCTGTATCTCCCAAGTGATCTGTTCCCTTCAAGTTTTCTCACTAACATTTTGTGTGCATTTTTGGCCTGTACCATTCAGTCCATTACATCCAGTCTAAAGGCAAGGCAATGCACTGTCAGGTTGTGTCTGATTCTTAGTCAGGCCCATTTGTGGCTATTCGTGCTAACACATTCAAACCCCACCAAAGATTACAACACTAATAATGTGAGAACACCAGCCTCCTTCCATGACACTTCACACTTCATGTTAAACTGCAGGTCTGTCACTCTCATGATCAATCTAACAACACATGATAAAAAGATCTGCTGTTTAGTGTCCCCACCTCACAAATGAGCTTGACACTTACGCTTTCTGTATGGCTTGATTGTAGCAGTCCTTCACTTCTGAAATCCTTTTCCCATACCCTTTTATGCCATCAAAGAAATTTTGTATATACGAATGCACATGTAGAACTTCATCACGGAAAAGAGCAATGACCCAGCTTGACTCAAGAGCACTGAGCCAGAGTTTAGTGGCCCAATCCTGTGGCTTTTCTTGGCCTAGAAACTGATGGCACAGCATAAAACCAACTGAAACAAGGCACAATATAGATTATTACCACAGCCATCCCTTACTCTGAAAGTAAATTACTGACACAGAAACAACCAGAAAAACAAGACCACCATCACGGTACTGCACGGAGCCACACCACAGATAACAGTAAAGTTTATAACCACAACCACAAGAACCTCAGATTTCAGATATGACAATATTTTGTTAACCCTTAAATGATCTAGGTTCTCATAGGTGAATGCACATAAAAAAAAAACCCCTAGAAATTCATTTTATATGTTTAGGCAAGAAGGAAATTTACTGCATTTTTAAGACATGCTACATAATCTCGGTGTTACTTTCCATAAAATGCCACTTATTTCATGATTTTTATCTTTCTCTGTTCAACTAACACATTTCTCATAAACCATGCCCTAAAATTTAAACATCAACCCAGTCATTTAAAGGTACATAATTTGCAAAAATTATGCTGTGTATAGCAGGGCATATAGTGCTTCTTTAACAAGTAACACAAAAAATCAAACAAAATCTCATTACTGGAACAGTATTAAGCAAGCAGCACTAAAATTATACATTTCAAAGAAGCAAAGACTAAAAACACTTACACACAATCCACCTCTCCATTGTATCTAGTGAGAGGTATTCACATGACATTGTGGCTGTTTGTGAAGGTTTCAGTAGCTGGCCTGGATTCCCAACCAAGCTAAGTCTTTGGTCAGACCTAAGAAAAAAAGAACATAGTATATTAAAAGCATGTACCACTGGAAAGTGTGAGGCATGCAGCGGCGCAGTTCATTGAGGCACTGTACCACAAGCCGGAAGGCCACAGGTTCAAATCCTGAAGATGTCACTGGAATTTTTCATCGACATAATCCTTCTGGCCACACTATAGCCCTGGGGTTGATTCAGCCTCTGACAGAAATGAGTACCAGGAATATTTCCTGGGGGTAAAGGTGGCTGGTGTGTAGGGCAGACAGCCTTACCACCATCACGTGCCTAATGTCATGAAATCTAGGAGCCTTGACCTCTTGGAACCCTCAGGGCCTGTCTAGGCCTCTACAGGAATTGCTTTACCTTTTCACCACTGGATAGTGAATTTTAGCTACATTCTCTGCTAGCATCACCCAAAGGACATACTACAGATAAAGGGTAACACTATCTTCAGTCTGCTAAAAGAGTAGTGAATGCCATCAGTCCTAATCTGACACCACTTGATACTACTCTGCTCACAGTCTAACTTTTGTCACCAGTTCTTTCAATATGGGAAAATCAAAAGGTTCAGATCCTGTCATTCTGTCATATGCAAAGCATAACTTACAGCCACTTTGGATAAATGAAGAAAATAATACACACAGGAATATCTCTCAATACTACTTACAGAAATTATATTAGAGACAAGTATGATGAATTGGAGAAGCAACATAAAAGAGACAAGTTCTAAGTACAAATTGCTGATAAAACCTCCCGTGGAAAGACACCACTGAGAAGATTAATCTGCAGTGCAGAGTACAACAATGAAGTCAAACTCAATGTATTAAATCATCGGGTTCCAAATATGCGGGCAATTTCTTGACTAGCTGCAGAACCAGTTAGCTTCTCAAGAAGGACTCTACTCCATGGAGTAAGTAAGTAAGTGTGAAATGAAAGATTGGGCTTGCAAGACAAACTAGCAGATTGCTGGATGTGTGTGTTTGTGATAGAGAGACAGACACAGAGAGAGAGATTCAGTGAATGAGTGTGAAACTTGGTCTCTCATTCTAAGGGAGAACTTAGGGTCTTTGAGAACAGGCTGACAAGAGTCCATGCGGACCTACAAGACAGAAGGTATGATGAAGCAACAATACATACTCTGAAACAACGTATGTTAACCTACTGTATACTTGGTGCTGCAATATCACATACCTCCACTAACAGCTAACTGCTTACCTCCATTTTTCTGCAGAAAGATTTCTATTGCCATAAATTGGACACAAGGATCGGAGTGCCGTAACAAGCAGTTTGGCATGGGGAACAAATTCGTCTGAGAGCTTCTTGACTGGTGGATCATAGTCCATGATCAACTGGCCAAGGCGAGGAAAACTTTGATCACTGTCACAAACAATCATTTATTTACTCAAATAAATACACTGTTAATATCAAATACACATCTTCAACCATAAAGTACATAAAACTGCAAAGTCAGAGAACATGTATATGAATCCGATTCTTTTCCAGAACACCAAAGACAATACACAATACTAGTGACACATTATCACTAAAATGGCACAATTTCATTCCAATCATTGCATTCACAGCATATGAATATATGGCACAGGGCCAAAAACTATACTTTCAATAACACTGCTTCCTTTGTGAGCTACAATGTTGTCATGGAAGTGACTATGAATTTTACCATCTTCTATGATGTGACACCATGTACTTTGGTAGGAATTTACTACCACTTTGGAGGAATATACTGCCTCCAGCTTCAAGGCAGGTCTATCATGAAAATGGAGACCAGATTACAGTGTCACACCCAAGAAGACAATATTCTTCAACCCATTACCAGACTTAACACATGTACATATGCCATGTCAGCAACTTAATGAAACATACTTACATAATTAAATAAATGCAGAAATTATAGCTCACAGTGATTTAAAATTTTTCACTCATAAAACCAATGACTACAAATATGAAGTTTGGAAGATTTTTTGTCTGTTGTACATGTGTATGTATACCAATATATGCACGTTCATATGCAAATAACACACACACATATGGATAAATATATAGTTTGGCTTTTTTCTTTCTTTCTTTTTTACTGTCCTTCACCTATGGGCTGGATTACCCTGGGGATTGAAGACTGGGATCCTGGTAGGGGCATTATTTTCCACACTTGTCCAAACTGGCCCCGCGGACCACCCAGCCTTCTGTATGAAGGGTACCAAGTCTCTTTCCTGGGAGTAAATTGGCCAGGTCGTGATGTCGAACACACACACCCTTCTAGTGCCAAGGTTAAAGAAGGAGCAGAGCTATACCTCCACTCCCTCTCTGGGCCTTCATGGCCTGCTCTATGATGAACTAGACCTTTCACCACTTATCAATTCATTAACAAATGACATACAAACATACTTGCCTCTGATTATGCACCATTTCATGAGCAGCATTAAAAAGGCCCAGAACAGCCTTTCTGTCTTCAACTCTTGAGAGAAGCACCATAAGAGTTACATATGTGACTACCAATTCAAGGTATGCCTTGGTTAACTCAAAATTTAATGTCTGCAAAAAAAAATATTATTTAATAAATTAAATACATGCTAGCAGAGTCCTTCCTGAGAAGGTAACATGTCCTCAGCTAATCAAGAAATTCGCCGCATTTTATGGAACACAAAGGATCACTGCTGCATTCACAAGTGCTGCCACCTGTCCTTAACCAGAACCACAGCAATCCAGTCCATGCCTCCCCATCAAAATTAATGAAAATCCATTTTAATATTATCCTCCTACCAACACCTAGATACTCACTATTTGATAATATGAAATCTAAATACATAACAGTTTCAGGCAAAACTCAAAATTAACCTTGGCAGACAGACTAATATATTTTATATGTTATGCAGTGTAACAATTATACACGAAGGATTACCACCTCAGTCATTACACAACATATATGCCTGTACTACAGCCAGCACTTCTGTCTAACAATCCAGAATGTAATTCTGATAAGCCTGTGTTGCCTTCTGTTTATCAATCACAACATAAAAATGTCAACAGACAACTTCAACACATGGTACAAACTGGATTAAAGAACCCTATCATCTTAAAGAATTTTCAATGTCTATGGAATCACCCCTTTTTGTACTGAAAACAAGCAAGGTAAGCTTTCTGTAGTTTAACATGTGTGTTACAAACACCTCAATTTGTGACTGGTATTCATGTAATGGTAAACATGTTCTCAAATGAATCTTCACATAGTGTAATTAATAAAGTAGTGACCTCAGTGTAAATATATGCAAAGGTGGCAATATACATAGGCATAACTTGGTTATTAACATTGGAGGGCCGAAATTGACCATGGATATTAGGAATCAAGTCAAGGAGTCAGGTTAGAGACAGGGCGAAAATTGGTTTCAAACAGTCCTTAATATACATACACCCCTTCCCCCACAATCATACCAATTTTTTTATTTGGCCCTCTTCAATTCAGTAGCCAAAAAACCTAATCTTAGGTAGCAAAAATACTGAGGCACTTCCCCCCCCCATCCCAAATTACAGGTATGGCAATATAAATGACTAGCAAAAGGCTAGTGGACAGAAACTTACAATATCAAGGTGAACTTGACAAGCGTCCATAGTTGTCAAGAGTTCACATACATTGTCTTTAAAGTCCAATAAATCAACAAATGTATAGTAGTACAGTGATAATGACTTGATGATTTCATTGCGAATTTGTGTGATTGCCTGTAACTGAAAAAAAGAAGAGACATGAAAATGCACAAATCAATTTCCAGTATCTAGTGAAGATGGTTTGACCCTATAATAATCCACAAGAATCAGAACACATAAAAAATCAAGTCCTAAGAAATATTCACTTCACTTCCTTGAGGTCAGTAAAAGAGAAATGCAGAATTTTTAACATTGTACTAAATCCCTGCAATGATTGTGTGCATACACTGAGCCCATCCACAGTGTAAAACACAACAATACAGTATCTACAGATACTGCCCTGTTAAAAATTTCCCATGCTGTAGAACATGCTGCCAGGAATTTAACTCAATACCATTCAAAAACAAACTGAGTCTTACATATAATCAAGCTCTCAGGCTTACCATCTTTATACAGAACATACAGGATACCTATTTTATCTGATCAACTGTCATTTTCATTTCCTGTCACCTCACTTATCACACAGACCATAGCTGCTAAGAGGCCTTGCCCACACTCCCACTGAAATAGCGGAAAGATGTGACAAATTACATTAATATTAACAGTACTTTCCATGCATTAGACAATAATCAATGTGTCCACACACACACACACACACACACACACATGCGCACACGCACGTGTGTGTATTGTATATACTCATATACTCTATGTAGGGTCATTACTTTATCTAACCAATACTGTTTGTGACAATGAGTTCAACTAAATTGCACTTATGTATGCACTTACAGCACAGTTCAGTTCTGGTAACTAGACACTTGGAAGTTATTTAACAAATGCTGGGAGGATAGTGTAAGCATTTTCCTGGCAAGGCTATACAACTTAGTGACTATGATCTGTGCTAAAAAAATTTGTCACATTCATTACATGTTACAGAAATCTATGAGTGTTCTAGCAGCCAATGTATTTGGGACTGGTATTTTTCACTGACATCTCCCAACAGGTATTAGCCTCATAACCTGCACCTCCCTGTTCCTTTGACTTTCCCCACTTCCTCAGCCCACAAGTTTCAAGGTATGGGAACTGGACTGTACATATGTGCATTTAACGGAGTCAAATTCACTTTGATAGGTTTCAGCTACAACTGAGGGCTTTCATCTCAGTTCACATGCAAGAGATCACACATGTAAGTGTAGTCTGTCATTCTATGGAACAGGGGTTTTTTAAGTCCTCCACGTCTGTAGAAAGGCATGAGGATTTCCGTACCCAGGAGCAATGCATAACTCCCAGTCATCACAACAATGAGACATTCCTTCAGAACTTTTATTGCAAGAAAATAAATCTACGTGGGAACTAACTACAAAACCTCAGCTGTCATTCTTGTTCAATACTGATTATACATTACTGAATATTTAAATGTGGCCTCTATTCTTAACATTACAGTTAACCTTCTTTTAATTTTTAGTAACTACCACGATGGCTCATGGAATTAAATAAGCAAGAATGGAGATTTGTGTGGAAGTAACTGGACTGAAAGAACCCACAGCGACTAATTTCAGGGCAGAAGACTGATGTGGCCAGTTGCCCCACAATACTTGTAACAGGATAAAAGTCTAAAGTATCACATCCCAGGATAAAGCAATAGACACACCTTCTCCAGTGTAAGAAATTTAAATTGTACAAAATAATTCATTCAGCTGTAATGTGATTTAGATGCAGCAAAGACCAAAACAAATACTGAACATACCCCCTTTATGTCTATGTTTGGAAAGCGCCTAACAATATACTTGATTGACGATTCCAGTGTCTTGTCAGATAAAAATGCTGGTTTTGATTTTGCATCACCACATGCCTGAAACAAATACAGAACAATGGCAATAGCAAAACACTTACACTTACACTAAAAAAATTAATTAATTAACATTTACTTGTGCCTGATGTAGAATGTAGTAAAATTAAATATATTACATACACAGGATATTCAAATTACCCTTATTTAATAACTTCTGAGTGCAATTATGTAGCTAAGGATTGCATATATTACTTTACAGCAGTGTTTTTACGCATATATGTTTCATTCAAACAATATAAAATGTACTGTGCTTAATACACATAACATTTACCACATGACGGTTGTGACAAGTGAAAAGTGTACACATTGTTTCTGCTCGTAAATTCCAACATATGTCTCAAACACGGCTTCTTGTGTAAATGATATATACCTTCTGTAATCTGTAATGAACATATTCAAGGGAATTATTTTACACAATCCCAACTGCTAGTTACTTCACATCAGGTCACTTATACACCAAACTCACTCACTAGCTACTTGCCACACTGTGTATCAAAGCAGTTCTGAAGTCTCTGTGTGTCATCTGCAGTACCTATGTAAATTTATATGTATGTTGCTACAGAAGTGCTGTCATAAATTCAGATGACAATTTCCCAATGTGCCACTTCCACACACAAAGACAATTTATAAATAAGTGAAATGTTTATGAACAGGAGGTTCCATTTCAGACAGTAAGAGTACATGAAGAAGCCATATACTAAATGAGAAAAAAATTGGATGAAATTTGTGATAAATAGGAAACATCATCAAGAACATTTTTGGTACAACCTACATATCAAAGAGATGTATCCATGTTATTGTCACAAAATGCATTAAACTGCTGCCTTTGCGACCACACAAGGCAACTGTCATTTACAAACTTTATGATATACAGCAAAATTCTGCTAATTCAACATCTTATAATTTGGAAATCTTGACAGTTTGGTACTTGAGTAGTCCCATGACCAGAAGTTTTGTTTTTTACCAGCAAAAAAGCTATATCAGTGAAACAGACAGATCTCAAGGACATGTTCAAGAAGGCCTCCAGGAGTGTCTGTTCATCAACCACTGTGGTATCTCATAACTCGTTGTCTCTTATTCCATTAACGTCTTCGGCTCTGAAGACTCCAGAAAACACAGAAGAGAACCCTGATGAGCCTAAATCAGAAGATGAAGGAGATATCCAAATGGAATGCTCCCCTAATTAGTTGTGCAGCCCAAGGATAACAGCAGCAACAAAAAATTACCTGTAAGAACTTAGGTCAGTATAGGTACTGGCTCTTTGGTCCTGTGCAGTTTGGGTTAATGGAATTTTGCTGCTGATTGTATGAAAAAAACTGTATTTTGCAAAATGGTGCCTTAATGGGTACATGATGGAAAAATCTGTTTAGTGATAAAGCTTGTTTTCAAGGTTCCAGTCTTCTGGGATGTGATGCTGCATCACTCAGCACAATTTCTGATGTCTCAAAGGAACCTGTCCGCTTTAAAGTAAAGAACAACTTAGCCAGTAATGGAGGGTAACATCCACAGAAAACCACAATCTTTGATTACACCACCATGAAAACCTCAAAACTCACAAACCTGGTTTCAGCTCAGTGAATGCATGTACTTTCAAATAACACATACTGATTTACAGAAAACTGCATGTTAATCCATAAAATTTCATTCCATGATGTTAAGGTATGTGTATGGCATGTCAGAAGTGCAACTAGTATTATTATTGGGCCCATTTTCATTACTGAGACCATAAATTCACACCAACATGATTTCCAACATAATTTTTTGAACACTCATGTCCAATTCCAAGAGAACATATGCCTGTTTTCAGCAAGAGATGGCAACAGCTAACACTGAAACCCATTTCCAGCACCTTTTAAAAATATTGTGAGTAAAAAAATAACATTAACTCCACTGCATTAAACTAAAACATGTCAACTATCACTCACAACAATCTTTAATTACAGTGACTGCCCACCATAATGAAAAACTGCCTGGGTTTAAAGTCATACACAGAGTCATTTAAACAAAAAAAGTCCATGTACATGAAAAAATTAATTTGTGCCAATATTATGAGCAGGAATTATTTCTTCTTCACAGGCCATAGTTTGGACCCTAATATCTTTAATTCAGGTTTCATTCTGAAACAGTTTTTAACTTGCACCTTCTTTGGAACTTTTATGGTTACATTTTATGCATCAACATCTAGCTTTTTGTTAACATGAGTAAGAGAAGTAATACAATTCATACATTAGTTTTAAATACTGTACTATCCATTAAATGGTCCCGGTAGGTTACAACACTGGATCAAGGTTTAAGTGTAATCTACATACAATACCATCACCCAACACCCACTTACAGTTTTTGAAACTTCATCGAAATGTCACATATTACATCTCACTGAGTTTCTTACCTCGCAATGGTTACAACGCCTATTTTTCATTTTGTATGGCATCCTTCAGTAAAAACTGTATTACCGTAGTCAACTACAGAATACGTATAAGAGCACCTTATAAGAATGTGAGGTTAGGAATGATCTGCTGCAGGGGATGACAGCAATTGACTCGTACACCTATGAAGTCTTTAAACATCACTTCTTTACAACAAAAACGTGCACTTCACGAAAACTATTTATACCAAAGACGCTGGGTGGGTTTCTTTCGTGATTCATCTTGACACTGCATGAATTCACGAACCGAAACGTGAAATTCGTCTCAAAAATACACGTAAAATTAATTTCGAACTGAAATAAAAATTACCTTCTTGATGTTGTAAATCCTCGTTAGCATGCCAATGCCCCTGTCATTGATGAGTGATAACTTTTCCGCCAATTTTTGTTGACTTGGGACGAGCTGCCTCGCCATTCTGTAACTTACACTGACATTGTCAGAGGTTACCAACATAATACAGCGCACCTCCCGTCAGATACGGCTGCATACATCAAGGAAACGATAGGGAAATTAAGTATTTATTGTATTAAATAAAAGTAAAGGAGTTCACCCTAGAACAGGTCATGAGGGCTCATGGAAGGAGTAGAGGTATAGCTCTACTCTTTCTTTAACCTCGGCGCTAGATCGGGGTGTGTGGTCAACGCCACGCCTCGGTCGCTTTACCCTTGGGAAAGAGGCCCAATGCCCATTGTACAGGAAGCTGGGTGGGCCCCAGAGCCAGTCTGGATGGGTGCGGAAAATCTCCCCCCCCACCCCCACTGGGATTCGATTCTCGGACCGTTCAGTCCGTAGCAAGTCGCTATACTACACTATCCCAGCCCATTATTGTCTACATTCCAAAACCTACTTATTGAAAACAACAAATTTTCTCTACCAAAGACTCTGCACAGACATGAGGACTAGCACTTAAAAAAACATTCATACTATATGAGTGTAGCATAATAAATGTTTTACTAAACGAACTGAACACCTGGACTTTCCAGCCCAGTACAGCCACAGGGAAACCCAGGCATGGCTATAGTTGCAAGAACCATACAGCCTATTTAACAGAAGACAGACAGTTGAAGTAAAATCACCTAATATAACTACAATTTTTTTTCTCTGACTGGGGTACATTGAAACATGGGCTTCCCGAAGGATCAATTCCAGGACCTCTATTGTTCACAGTATATATGTATGTATGTTTGTGTGTGTGTGTGTATATATATATATATATACATACAGGGTGTCCCAGGAGGAATGTGCCAGACTTCGGGAGGGTATTCCTTATGTTAAAGTATACTGATATAACCCAAAACACCTATGTCCAAAGTTGAACGGTTACGGAGATAATGGCCAGAGAAAAGTGTGGTCTTCTGGCGG
>JGI20166J26741_11513586_pt1 | contig 12563 bp, 8 predicted proteins | sample TergutCu122P5_FD_26741 | JGI IMG/M metagenome (IMG submission 26741) | reverse complement strand
TTGGATATAGGTGTTTTGGGTTATATCGGTATAGTTTAACATAAGGAACACTCTCCCGAAGTATTTCACATTCCTCCTGGGACACCCTGTATATTAATCTGAAATCTACAAAAAGTCATATCAAGCACACTAAGTGCAGCATAGTGAAACTGAATTTGTTAGTTTAAAGTCAAGTTTATATCATGACTTGTGTAATGTGCAAATCATAATTTCGGTCATCTATTTGGGTCCTTTTTTTTGAACCATTACTCTGCTGGTGTTTTGCGAATGCAGTTTACAAGTAGTGCCATTTAACATATCACACAATGAAGGCGAGTTCCTGTTTGTCTTATGGACGTAATCTGATTTATTTAAGAATTCAGTGAAACTAAAATCTGGTGTTAGAGAATATTACTGCACATACTTTGAAAACCCACTATGGAGGTCAGTTTTGGAGCTGTAAAACTAGAATATTTGTCCAGTACTTTTAAATTGTTTCCAGGCTCGGTAATGGAAATCAGATCAGCATCTTTTTTGACATGGCAGACACTGGCATGGGAAACATGGATATGGAGTTTATAAAGTACCTGATTGGCTTGTTTAAGATGTATTATCCTGACTTCCTTAATTACATCCTGGTATTTGAGATGCCATGGATTTTAAATGGTAAGTAGGATGTGCTGCTGATAAATGAAGTCATGTTTTTGTCCTCCTATATACAGCACTGTCATTTTGATTATTGTGTTCTTTCTTATTGTAGCTGCCTTTAAAATTATAAAATCTTGGCTACCAGCAAAGGCAGTTCAAAAAATCAAGTTTGTAAATAAAACAAATCTGAAAGATTATGTTGAACCTGAGCAAGCTTTGAAGTGCTGGGGAGGCCTGGATGATTACACATTTACGTTTGTTCCTGAGATACAATCTGCAGTGCCTAATGATAGATTTGATGACAGCAAGAAAAAGGTATTAACACCACAAATAATTCAAACATTACAAAATTAAGGTGAAAGTAGAATGTGGCAAGGTAAGTGCCAGAGTATTTGACATATAAGTGTTACAGAATTTTCATTGTCTGATGTGAGGAGTCTTTAATGTTTACATTGTCAAGCATTTAAAGGTCTGTATATCCTGATTTCAATCCTTCTGCTCTGCTAGTCTGTGTCTTTTAGTCTGCAGTGGGCTGATAATGCAAACCACTGCCCTGTAAGGCCTTACAAGGTTACAGCTTCTTTCTTTGTCACAAAGGTATGAAGAATTGTGTTAGGTGATAGAAGGATTCCTGAATCATTAGAGGTAAACTTATCTTTTACGTGTGAAGTAATCCAGAGTAGTTGGTTTGTAATTTGTGCATAACAGGTAAGACATGCGTGGAGATGAAGATTGTATAAAGCAACAATGGTGTCAGTGCCTTGATCTGTGAAACTTCCTTACAGTTCTGTACCTATTCTGGGATGCAGATTTTTGTAACTGCGTGCTTTATGTAGAAGGTAAAGGTTGTCCCATAACATGCAAAGCAGTCACTGAGGGGAGGTAGAGGTATTGCTCTACCCATACTCAACTTCAGTGCTGACAGGGGTGGGTGGTCAACACCATATCCTGGCCACTTTACTCCCAGGTAAGCAACCTTTTACCCCTTGTACAGGAGGCTGAATGGGCCTTAGGGCTGGTCTGGATGGGCCCAGAGAAGCTCACCCCCCACTGGGGTGTGAACCCTCAGACCATCAGCCTGTAGTGAGTCGCTATACGAACTATGCTGTTCCAGCCACTGCATGATTAATGTACATGACTGAAATAATGATACCATGGTAGAGGCTACCAGTCATGTATAAAATTCATACTTGTAGGGTTAATGGCCAAAGGAACCACTATAAATATTGTATTGGTGAAAAAATATATGTGTTGAAAATGTAATCCACCAAGGTTAGGCTTTCAGGCTTTGGATTGATGCGTCTTTCAACCAAGGGTTAGAATTTGGTGTGTGTGTGTGTGCGCATGCGTGCGCGTGCATGCACATATATGTGCATGCATGTAGGCATGATGTCACAGTGGGCCCTCATTCACACTGTAAGTTTAGCCGATCCTCACTGAACAGACCAAACTAGGCCAAATGAGTGATCATTTACATTGCAACCATACTGAACTGAAAACAGTGTGGTTGACAGTTCTGAATTGTGAGAGATCTTACATCCAGTGCATGAGCTTCCCCTATGGGGCAATGTTTATTGGAAGCATCTCCTGTTAGTGACTTGGAAGACTTCATGGTTGCACAGGATAAATACTAGGCACAATAGTTGAGGGGAGTATCATAATCATCTAGATGACTTAATGACAAAGGAAGGTTTTGAAGATACATCAGAATGAGCTCAATCACCATTTAAGTTCATGAAATTAATTTGTATTTCAGTATTAAGCAAAATACAGATATTAATGGTTCTGTTAGTCCTGAGAAGCAATTTGTGGTAACACAGGTAAGATAAGAACATGGAATTTTCTGCGGACTGCTACCTGTTACTGTGTTAATATTTCTGTAAGTGTAATTTAACAATCACCATTTTGTAAGAATTGCATAGGGGTGCCAACATGAGGGAAATTGGCTAGTGCATCATTGGGTTGTGTGACTTTTGAATCACTGTAGAAAGGAAGTGACCATCATTATTCTACATTAGTACCAAAGATGGGGGCAGCAGTTTCATCTGAAGCATTGGTAACTATCGTCCAGTTTATATGGCATCACATCACAAGAGACCATGATCTAGAGATCCACTGTCAAGATGCCCTCAGATCTAATTTAATTCTGTTACAATTGCTTGTAGGTTCACTTTGCTGATGGATCACCATCAGTAGAATCATACCCTACTAGTTTTGGTGATGCAGCAACTACAGTTGATGGAGCATCTTTACAAAGTAAGTACGGCTCATAACATGTCTATTCAGTTCTGTTTTTGTGGTGTGGCTGCAGTATAACAAAACATGCTTAACTTTCTTTGTGACAGTTTAATAACACTGGTTCATTCTTTATGCAGATTCAACCCTTTACATACATCCACCTGATGTTATCCACTTTATCAACAAAAATGATGAGTTTACTGGAAATGTGACACTGACCAATAATGGTGACAAGATAATTTCATATAAGGTATGACTTACCTTAATGCTTCTATCACAGTCGTGTATTTATGCGGTGCTTCAATCCAATCAGGTTAGAATTTTTTCAGAATTAAAATAATCCATGGTAAGTGCTCTGATTGGATTGGGGTACTCCGGAGGTATCTTCGAGTGAGGTCCTTGCTGTTTCGGGATGTTGCGTGATGTAGGTTGGTAGCTGGGTACTGACACTAGTACCCTGCTACCAACCTACACCGCAACCTATATCGTGCAACATACCAGAAGAGTGAAGACCTCAACTACACTGCAGTGGAAGCCTCAAATGTAGCTTAGAGTTAAGTTAGTTATGATTTCCAGTGCATTTCAGTACAATGCCTAGCACAGAAGCAGGAAATTTTGAAACATCACATGATGTATAAATACACCATAGCCTATCAAGAGTGAACAAAAATGCTGTAAATATTTCGTGATTATGGTATTAGTGTTATGGGGGAAGGAGGTAGATAAGGTATAAACTCTCATCAAGAAAAACTAAAATATATGCAATGTATGTGATGTTCTTAGGAGATAATTCTTTTGCTTTGTGTTTCAAATTTGGTCAAGGGTAAGATCTGAGTTTCACATGGCAGTGACAAAATCATTGACAGGCTGATAATATTAACAATTCCAGATCAAAACCACATCTCCAGAGAAGTTCAGAGTGCGCCCTAGCACTGGTATTTTGGTCCCAGCAGCATCTATCACCATTAATGTGGTGCTGCAGCCAGACTTTCAGTCCCCCACACTCACAAGAGACAAGTTCCTCGTAATGAACTTACCTGTCAGCTCAGCTGATATGACTGCACAGGAACTAGCAGAGCTCTGGAAGGTACTAATCTTTGGGATTTTAAAAACTTACGCATTCATAACTTACTCCATGGAACAGAACCCCTTCTTAAGAAGTTAACAGTTGCTAAACTAATCAAGAATTTCCTTGTATTTTCTTCGTGGATCATAGGGGTTCAATACTATGTTTGCAAGAGCCTGACACTGCTGCCCTGCCAAATCAAGTGCATGCCATTGCATTCTGTTTCTTTTAGATTCACTGTAATGTTATTCTCCCATCTGTGCATGTCTTCTACATGGACTGTTTCCTTCAGATATTTATACTAGAACCTGTGTATGTGTGTTTTTCTCTTCGTTTTGAAGCCTGCCCCATACTCCACCCATCTCATCCATTATATTGTTACATAAAAATAACTGATGAAGAGTACAAATCATTAAGCCCATTTTCTCCAGTCTCATACTAGTTCCACCTCCAGTTCAGTATATTTTCCTTTGCACCTTGTTCTGAAACATCTTTGGTCCATGTTCATTCCTTAGTCTTGACAGTTTTAGACGGAAGGTGCCAAGATAAAATATTCCGAACTCAATACAATAAGCATTCCCAGAATGTAATCTGCTCTTTAATTTCTTCATGAATACAAATTTTATATGCGTCATTTCAACATATTTGAATTTGGCCACAATTTCACACTGGCTGTTACACACACACACACACACACACACATATGTTTTACTTACCGATATGTCAGCACACACACAATTAAGTGATGTACCACGCCACATAGAATGAATGTTTGCTTGTGTACAACTTACCAGCCCTCTTATTATTGGTATATAGAGGTCCAGCATGCTCTGCAGCAGTGGTCTTCATACTCCTAGTGATTTGTGGAACATGTGTGAATAAATCTGAATTTTTGAAGAACCCCTGTAAAAATGTGTAATCTCTGGGTGCAAAACCAAAATTAATGTGAACTTCTGTTTAAAGATATAAAGTATTTGTAGAGATTTATGAAAAACATAATTTTTGTTAATGGTGAGTTATGCCAGAAATAAACAGTGCCAATTATGCACAAAGGTGGGGAGGAAAATAAAAAAATGCGATGAAAAATGGTCAGAATTATTTTCAGTGATTTCATTACAAAGAAAATGTGCTTGTAGAACCGCTGTAAGTCCCCTGCAGAACGCCAGGGCTTTTAAAAATATGGTTTGAATACCACTGCTTTTTAATGTCTCCAGACTTGCTGGCATGCAGATGGATAGGCAGAAGGAAATAAAAGATGGGAAATTTCCTAATTAGTTAAACCCGTATTAGGTGTGAGGTGGTCATGGCAGTGAGTATGATACTGTATACTTTCGTAGATGGATACCAGTGTTTCATAGGAATGTGCCGCCTTCATGATCTGAGTATAAGATGAAGGCTGCAGATTCATATTAAACAAACTATATGGGGCCACATCCCAGAAGAACACAATCTTCTGAAAGGACTGCTCAGTATACTAGGTTATGAAGGTAATAAAACTCTTATAATTCACTTGTCATGCCCCATCTCCATTTAACTAACATAGAATGACATGTCAGTGATGTTTATTTTGCAGCAAACTTCAGGGAAAAATGTAGAACAGCGTCGTCTAAGGTGCAGTCTTGGTGCACCAGGTGCTGTAAGAAATGGCAGTGCATATGGGTCCCCCACATCCATGGATGCAGATCGTCAGTTAGCACAGCTGACATCAGCAGTAAGTGGAACTGTTTGTTAGATATGATGCATCAGTTAGGTACATGATGTTTTGATGCTCGGTTACAGCTATGCAAATGCTGCTGATATACACTCATGTTAACACTTGTATGAAAATGTAATCTGTACCTTGCGTGTGAGAAATTCCATTTTGTAATATACTCTGTGGCAGGCCAGCTGAACCTGTAGCTCACGAGCAACACGTTGCCCAAGACACAGTGTTACATTGCTTGCAGAGACGTTTGAAAGGGGAATAAGTCTTCTAACCCTTCCTCTGTCAAAGCTGAGACAGAATGCTGAAGAAGTTTTGAAAACTAATGAGCCGTTTATTTGTGCAGATGTACATTACATTACTAATTCGTTTTGTAAAAATGTGCTAAAATATTGACACCTCGGCCTTAGTTTTGAATTACATTTTTATACAGTTTTCCTCTTGTTATGGTATATTTTTATTGCGTTTGACTTACAGACATACACATAGGTAGAAATGTGCGTATAATTCTATGTATACTCACTCATTATTAATTCTGTGTATTGAATTTTATGTTGCCTACATGCAGAAAAAATTTGCTGAAGTTGCCCACACCATATAAAGTTTTGGCAGGCCAGCTGTATGGAATAATGTTTCTGTTGACATAATCTCTTACTTATTGTATTAAAAGTATACAAGTGGCAACATGTTTGAACTGAATGCTGTCACCCATCATCACATTGTTCACATATACATCAAAGTGTCCAGTATTTATATGCCATATAATTGCAAAGATGCGATCTCAATTCTTTTGTGTGGTTTTGTTGTAGTTAAGTGGGTGTATTTCTCTTCCCCCTTACACATTATTGGTTGGATATTAAGAACTGCAGTTTCATGTGCATATAATAAAATATTATAAACATGATGTAGCAGTTAGATTATTATGTTGTGTTTGTACAACGGAAACCAAAGATGATATTACTTGCACCTTGGATCTAATGGCAGTTTTGTAAAGACAGAGGTGTTTTGAGCCATGTGATAAGTGGGTCCCTGTCACCATGGCATGGTGCGTCCTTAGGTTGCAGATGGAGGAACAGCCTCCGATATGGAGGGTAGCTGCGAATATATTGAATAAGCAGTCGCGGACAGCCGACAAGGGGTGGTCCTCCAGCCTGGGGGTTGGGCGAGGTGCTAACAACTCCTCCCTGTTAAAACGTATTTTGTTACGAAATATTCACAGACAAAGTCTTGGGCCTGAACTGATACTGAGGAACTTAATGATCTGTACTGCTCACCCAATATTGTGCGAGTGATAAAATCAAGAAGAATGAGATGGGCATGTGGCATGTATGGGGGAGGGGACAGGTGTGTACAGGGTTTTGTTGGGGAGACCTGAGGGAAAGAGACCACTGGGGAGACCCAGGTGCAGATGGGAGGATAATATTAAGATGGATCTTCAGGAAGTGGGATGTGGGGGTATGGACTGGATCGAGCTGGTTCATGATAGGGACAAGTGGCGGGCACTTGTGAATGCAGTAATGAACCTTCAGGTTCCATAAAATGTAGGGAATTTCTTGACTAGCTGCAAACTGGTTAGCTTCTCAAGAAGGACACTGCTCCATGGAGTGAGTAAGTAAGTAAGTAAGTAAGAGGTGTTTTGAGTTTTAATGTATTAATTCCATTTGTATTTGTGCAGGTATCACAACTGACAGAAAATCAGTCTAGAATTCACCTGGAGATACGACGAACACAGAAACTACAGTGGCTGTCAATGATAGTAACATTACTTGTTGGTGTAGCCCTCGTATACATTTTCATTCAAGAATCCCAAGATTTTAGTGGACATATGTGCTTTCCAGAAGAAAGATTCCACACATCAAATATATAAGTATAAATTTATTACAGTAACTTCCTACTGCAGTGTAAGATACGACACATCCATTTGCTGGCAATGGTAGTTCTCTGCATTATCCTTCAGAATTACTGCAGTTGTGGAGTACCCTGCAAGATACCTATTGGGCACTGAGTGCAAAGCAGATGAGTTGCTCTGAAACTTTGAGTCTAAACAAGGCCTATGTGTTGCTGATGCAGTATTGGAGTGTAACCAAAACACGCATCACTTGATATTGATATCTTCTGTTAACAAATTGAATTGTTGAGACTGAATAATCTAATCAGAGGACTAATGTATTTCCTCTACAATAAAACTTAAAACATTTGCTACTATCTCTATTTTTATATTCTAATATGAATTTGTATCTTGCATCTTTATTGATTAGTGTCTAGCTGCATTTACATTTCTGTGATGACAGAGTAATTGGTTTGTAATTCATATTATGTTGTATTTCAGTGTTTGGTATGTTTATTTTGAACTGTGTTAGAATGCATTGTGAAATAGTCTGTGCAGAGTTACACACAATTTCTCTTGACAGGACTGCTTTCCTACTTGAGGAAATTTCTGTAGTGTTATACAAGTAAGTTACCAGGCAGCCTGGTTGGCTCACCACCTTGCCTAACACTGTAGAGATCTCCTGTATATGATAAACAACAACACTGCCATTACCAACTGAAAAGAATGATATGCATATATTTGGCGAACACCTGCAGAAGAGCAAAGGAAAGCTTACTACAGGAGCAGAATCTAGTATTAGAACCTATTTCAAAATATAAATAAATGAATGCTTAATTACCTATGTATTTCCATTTTCTCAGTCTAAAAAGAAGGCACAGAACTTGTTCTAGTGCTGTAGAACATTAACCATATTAAAAGGATGAAATTCAGAACAAGAATCAAAGTAATTTTTAATAGAGTTGTTACAATTCAAAATTAATTACTGCAGACATAGTTTCATTTCAGACATTGCATTTACAATTTTATCTTGATAAGCCAAAAAAAAAAATACAAATTGCTGCTCTATGTATAAAAGTGTGATAGTTACTGGGGAATTTGAATAATGAGCATGTAGTATACTCTAGAAGAATTTAACTAATTGTTAACCTCCTCTTGTTACAGTCATAGTTAACAAACAGAATTTGACAGTTTGAAAATGGCTAAGGTATAAAGTAGGTTGCCACATTCTACTAAGATATAATTTCACAAATTAATTGCAGAAAACATAATAAAATGGGTTCAACCTTTGCTGTATCATATTCATGTCCCTGTTGCTACATACAGTTGGATCCCAGACTGCGAAGTGTTAGGTTATGCATCAGACACTCTTAAGACTGCTTGCTGGAATCTCCTGAGGAAGTGTTCTTGGACCCTCATAAGCAAAAATATCAACATCCATAATGTGTGACATTGAAATTTTCCCCAGAGCTACCAGAATTGATGTATATGATGTGAACTGAATATATGAACTTTCAAATTGTGGCTTCAGAACTGTTTTGCCCATAACTAAAGCTTGAATTGAATGCTCATATTTATGTCAAAGTGTCTGCTGTTTTATATAAAACTAGGCGAAACTTTTGAAATTTGTGCTTGACTTCACACTTTTACAAGGTCTAGGACTGCAGTATTATTATGAACAATATAATTTTCTTGAATATACATTAAATAGTCGAATTTATGTACATTTTAATATTAAGTCTACCACTCAATATTCATGCAGTGTATATATAAGAAATATATAAACTACAAAAGCTCAAAAGACATTATGAATTATTGGATATTAGAATTTTGTAAAGTTTTGTTTGTAAAATATTTCCAATGTAAGCCAACTATAAAATGACAAACTTCACAGGTGTATTATATTTTTCATTCGACATTAAGTTTTAAAGCCTAAACGCCCTGTTTTCGTTAGAAGCTTTGAGGGAATTTCTAGTACGCGATATTCAATGCATTTCTAAAACCAAGGAAATGGCGCAGAACAAAATTACCGATTTCCTTAAACAAACAACATTAATCCTTTAACAGCAATTTCGGCACGTGCCGTCAGTACTCCACACTATTCTATGCAATAAGTTGGCTCTCCTGATGGACCTGTGTTGCATCGTTTCGTGTTATTGAACGCAGCCAGAAGCTTGTTTCTACATCAATACCTCTACTGCGCATGCCTGCTTTCGAAAACGAACTTCGATCGCCATATTTTCTCCTTGTCCACAAGCAACGCCCTCACTCGTAAAATTTGGAGTTACAAGGTATGTTTTCAGTCATATATTAGTAAAACTCGCTAGTGAAACTCAGTGTATTTGTTACATACTCTGCAGTGTCAGTTTATTTCCTTGTCTGTGGTAATTACAGCGCTTGAAGATAGTGATTGAAGGTAAAATTTGCGACATTTCCCAAGGCACGCTGATCCATCCTTTTCATGGACTCCATGTTGATGACAGCGCCAACCGTGCCAATTTTGAGCAATTTTTGCCGTTAATGCCCCCTGTATCCCAAAATTGTAAGTAAGAAACAGAGTTGAAATTGTCCCGGTAGATTGCGTATCGTTAAGAGAACTTGAAATAGTGGATAAATAGGGTTATTATATAAGATTTCCTTGTGACCTTTCACATGCATTTTGGACATGAGCGTTGCACCGAAGTAGAAAGATTATCATGGCGTTGTAACTTCTGAAACTGTAAAGCCGGTTCTCGCGAATGAGGGCGCTTTTCTGGTCCCCAGATTTGAATGTGTCTCCCTGGAGGAACCATATGATAGCTTTCAGCATGCTGTATATATTAATATTTACTAACATTGTAATGAGTTCCCACATTAAATTGGAGTATATTAGGCCGCTACCTATGTTTTGGTCCAAAATGGCGGCGTAGACCCAATTTTGTAAAATGTAGAGCGCGAATACGTGTGGGTTCTTAAACCCATGTACTGTTTCATGAAGTGAGTGGGGTAAGTGGAAAGTGCGTATGTTGTGTATGAATTAGCATGTATTATATTTTGCATGTTTGGAATTTGTAATGGGAAGTATCGCACTTTAGGTTGTGTTGTAAATAGGATTTGAATGCTAGATGTAGGCTAGACATTTGAAGTTTCCCAAAACTAAGCATTATTATAATTACTCCCATCATAACAAGTCAGCGTGCTGGGATAGCGTAGTCGGTATAATGACTAAGCTACTGGCAGGAGTATCTTGGCTTCGAATCCCGACATAGGAAAGGACTTTTCTCCTCCAAAAAGTTCAGAATGTCTGTTCAGCCCCCTAAGTCTCTTATTCAATTGATACAGGCGTGTGATGAAGTTGACCACTGACATCCATCTAGTACCAAGGTTAAGAATAAGTGGAGCCATACCCCTTTTCCCCCTATATGCATTCTTGGCATGGACAGAAATAACTTTACCTCTTTACTAATTCCCCAGTATTATTAATTTATAAAAAATTTTTGGTGAACATTGTGTTTGTAAAATCCATCTGGGTCAGCAGTGGATATTTCATGCAGATATTTTTATATACATTACAGTTATATGTAATGGATCATAATTATAATATCAAAATTATGGAACTTTGGTTATTAAGGAAAGATACTGCAATGTGAATGAAATGCTAAACAACCACACTTTAAGAGTATACAGTGATTGTGAGACATATTCATGTTACTTGAGTGTTTGAGTGATAGACACATGGATGGACCCTTATAAGTTATTATAGATATAGGCCTATATTGTACAACTTAATGGCCTGGTTACATGTGTCATATCCTTGAGCAGAGATTTCTAACCACACAGTTCACAGATGTGACAGAGTGCCGTGGTATTGTCACATGTTTATATTTAGTAGGCTGTATACACATTTGCTTCATACGGAATTTGTAGGCAAGTTTGGATCCATCATCATACCAGTTCCACATTTGTAATAGGACTTGTTTATTAAAGACAAAACTAACCACGTAATATAGATGTTATGATATTGCAGTGTTATATTGTATTAGACATATAAAATAAGTTGTAGCTAAAGCTGTATTTTTAAGAATGTCAGCACACACAGGTTGCACTGTATTAAGTAGTAATCTCACCTCTGCAGTTCTCACTGTTACCAAGTTGGTATGACAGAAAACTGTATGTACATGGACATTATTTTATCTGACAACTTGCATCACTCTTCACCAGGACCATTGTACAAGATGACAGCATAACTTTTACCACAATTCAAGTGGCTTACACATTTTACTTCAGTGTACCCCAGTTAATATTGCGTTTTTACTCGGCCACATTTAAAGGCAGTGCTGAAAATATTTTTCTTGGGTTTGCAGCCATGCTGAGATATTGACTTAATGGCAACTGCTAGACACCTGGTGCATACATATTTTAATTAACCAGACAGATTTCTTGAGTAATTAAATATACATATTATGCAGTATTTCCCTTCTAAGAAAGTCTTAGGTTTTTTTTCTTTATTTTTCCTCTCCAGATGTTTATTGTAAAAGATATATCAGTAGGATCTCTTAGAACATGACTATAATAAAGTGTGCAGATTGTTAGAAGCCCTGTCACCACAGCAAATGTATTGTAAGTCCATCCTCATTTTCATATGGTGCCACTTAACCATAAATAAGGCAGTGGTCATGGGTACATGGGAAAACCTACAGTGGGTGTGGATGAACAGCCACTACAAAGATTTAGGTCAGTGTAGTGTAAGAGGAAGATGTTTTAAGTTTACATTTCATTTGTTTAAGATCTTGATAGATCTCAATTATCTGTGCAGTAGTGTCAATGATAAATTCATTACCCAACCAATAATTAAGTGGTGGCTTTACTCCCATCTTGTAAGTTCACATGGCTGCGATGGTGGTGTAATGACAGGCGATTTGGCCAATATTACGCGGGACTAGCACACCACCACCACCCCCCCCCACCCCCCACCCCCCAGGTTTCATAAAAATCCAACTGAGTTTAAAACTTAGAACATTAGACTGTGGAAATAAAATGCCAACTAGATGCAACAGAGGTTTTTATTGCAGATCTTATTGCTTGCTCAACATGTTTCGGGCATCACCATGCCCATCATCAGG
>JGI20166J26741_11513475_pt1 | contig 12565 bp, 7 predicted proteins | sample TergutCu122P5_FD_26741 | JGI IMG/M metagenome (IMG submission 26741) | reverse complement strand
AACTACTTACACATTTGAATTCAGCGTTAAAAGTTCTATTAGGATTAGATATTTTTCCTCGTGTGCCAAAAAAAAGTTAAATTTTGTTGACCAGTGTTATAATAATAATAATAATAATTATTATTATTATTATTATTATTATTATTGTTATTATTATTATTATCATTATCATTATCATCATCATCATCATCACCATCACAATTAATTGAAATCTGTCACATCTTGCATATCTTAAGGCATTTCCTGATATAAGTACACATTTAAAGCGATATTTTTACAAGAAAAGTGCTTTGGGTGAATCCTGAGGTAGTTTTTTGTATATTCTCCCATTATCTAAGCACTTGGTCAGAAAGAAAATTGGTAAAGGATTTTTTTTTCTTCCCACCAGGATGCTTCAAAATAGTTAAATGGCTTACTTTCTACTATCAAACACAGTGCTGAAGAATTTGTGTGAGAGGCCTGTATCTTCAAAATTGCAAGTTACACAGAAATACACAGAAGACCATGCAAGTGTTTGCTTCTACTCTATGAAGCCTATGATGATTGTTGTAATGTGTATAATAATTGTAGTAACTCACAAGTGTCCTTTTGTCTGTAATGCCTTTTTACAACACATCAGATGAAATTAAGACGTGAAACTTGGTCTAAAATAAATACAGTAAATGTAGTTACAGAATACATGCAGGCTGGTAAGCACAGAGGAATTATTTCATGATAGTGGGTAATGGGCTGCAGAATCTTAGATGGTGGTATTTAACGTTTCTGCAGGGGTACAAGCATGGACACTAATTTAATGGCAGAAAGTACATCTGCACAGTATTTACATGTGTTATCAGTACTTATCAGAATGATCTTAACACTTTCTCTCTTCAGTCCCCCATTGGGTAATCTGTCTTTTGTAAGTTAACTGTGCTTCTTTGTACATGTGATATTATTGAGGACACAGTAAACATGATTTACTTGATTATATTAATGATATTTTTCTGGGACTCTGTCACTTAAGACCCAACTTATGAGGAAGCTTGTACTGAGTATGCGAAAGTTTTGAAAAACTTAGTAATTTATTGGACTGTGAAATGCAAACAGGAAATGAAATTGTTAATGAAAATTGTATTCTCCACCAGACATACAATCAAATGTGTGGTGACTGTGAGCATAATGAGCATGTAACTGACTGGGAAATGAAAATATCAGATGACAGTCTGTTTTGTCAGTTTTATCTTACAACATGTTTTCTTGGGAAGTTTGTAGTAACTCGCCTGATTTAGCAGATTCCAGCTGTTATAAATCCCCCAACGTGTGTTTCACCATTTTCCACTTGCATTTAACTGATATATTGAGTAGGAATACCACACCATTGCTAAATGTACTTTTGAATGATTTCATTTATTTTAAGTATTCATTACTTAAGCTTTTAATAAATTGTGTCACACATATGATCAAGAAATTTCCATGTCAAATTGTGTTTGAGAAGCTCATTTCTGAGCTAACATTTTTCTGGTTCTCACCAGAGGTGTGCCCAGCCCCTGTAGAATATTCATGTCCAGCATGACTTCAGCATGTGATATGTGATATGATCTGGTGATATTTACTTTTGGGGGGGGGGCATGGTTACATGAAAGCTGTCTAGGAAATTGTTTTCTTAAAAGATTGAAGTTAATTGTTGCTGTATAGAATACTTTGTTTATGTATATATATTGTGTTTTGGTGATATTTCACTCGAAGAGCAGGACATACTTAAATTGCATGGTACAGTATGTTCAAACATTCAACAATTAGTTCATTCACAGTCAGCTCAGCTGCACATAAGACATGTCATGATACTGTACGTCTTTATATGGAATAAATATTATGCTTTAACTGCAATTTAGAATTGACAACATAATGGCATGATGTTTTTGATAATGAATGAACACATATTGAAATATACTTTCATTAAAATAAAAATTAACTTTTCTAATTCTTCACGCTACATACTAAATTAGTTTCTGTTACATGTTTTTTCATTTATTTAACATGGAAACCCAACTTTTACTGGATGATCTTTTTTGGTAATTAGTAGCTTTGAAAATGAGAGTTTAATATATGATAAATAAATGTAGCGTAGCCTGTGTTATTAAATTTGTCCAAAACAAACTGCAAGTGAAACATTTGATCCAAATTTAATTACTTGCAAAAATAATTCGCCATATATTCTAAATACACTTCATTCATTATTAACAAATAACATTACTTTCATTACCATTGCTTCATTTCAACCATGTGGTAGATATGCTCTAGTTGCAATCTGTAATACTGCACTAAATCTGTGAGCTGTAAATCGCATGACCACAACATTAATTTACTAAAGTCTTTATTCCATGCTTATGCCTTTGCATTGCCTTGTACTGTACTAACTTAACAAACAGCCTTGTACTCATTTGCCCTGTTTCTGATATTTCCAAGATGTTGAAAGTGCAAGTACCAGACAGTGGTGCAAGGCATGATATTTGTCTTTTGAAAATGAATAGTGTTGAAGCACTTGTACTAACAACAGAGGCCTTCATTTGCTTCTCTGTGAGAGAGGTCTTGAAAACTGAACTTCCAGGGGTAAAGCAGTTGAAACGCGATTCTGTACACTTACTTCCATTCATTGTTGAGGTTTAGAATGTGTAGAGATTTACCTGATCTCTTGTGTGCCTTGTGGCTTTGTGCTTACTCAAAGGGACATCTTTTCTTTTCATAAGAATTTAGGGGTCTCTTTGTGGAGGAAGTTTTGCATTAATATTACAAAATAGTCACAAATAATCTTGGAAATTTCAGGTCATAGGACACTGAGTGCTGATGAGGTTCTCCATTTTTTATTTTGTCACATTGATGTTACAAAGTGATGCTCATCACCATTTAAGTAGCTATTAAATACTTTAGATACAATTTTGTTTCTGTTAATGATCATTGCCTATTAACACTGTCAATTATAAATGAAGATTCTGAAACAAGAATTGCTCATAATTTGAGAATGAAGTTAGCATCCTTTTATTACAAAGTTCTCTTGAATAATGTGTAATGTATCTATTGGGAATATTGGGATGGATTCAACACTATAGCAAGGAAACCCCTAAATAAAAGGGATATAACAATCATGATGGGTATGGGATTCAGAAATTTAGCTTGAATTGAGATAAAGATTTTAAACTGAGAAACTGGAATTTCACCATGTTTTTTAATTTGTACAAATATTTGTTTTTTGATTGATATTTATTGAGACAAGTTAGCAGGATTACATGTAACACCATACAGTACTCTGTCAGTAATATTAAATGTTACTAATGATTGAAGAACAAGGGAGTGGAGAAAATTACATAATGAGGAGCTTAGTGATCTGTACTTCTCACCAAATATTGTTCAGGTGATCAAATCAAGAAGAATGAGATGAGTGGGACATGTAGCACATATGGGGGAGAGGAGAGATGTATACAGGGTTTTGGTGGCAAAACCTGAGGGAAGGAGACCACTTGGAAGACCCAGGTGTAGATGGGAAGATAATATTAAGATGGATCTTCAGGAAGTTTGATGGAGGGGCATGGACTGGATTGACCTGGCTCAGGATAGGGACAGGTGGCGGGCACTTGTAAATGCAGTAATGAACTTTCGGGTTCCATAAAATGCAGGAAATTTCTTGACTAGCTGAGAACCAATTAGCTTCTCATGAAGGACTCTGCTGCATGGAGTAAGTAAGTAAGTGTGTGAAGATGTAATTCTGTTCAATGCGTCATTTCTTTTTTAAACTGTGTTGTTCCAGTTACCTCTGTTGCCTTTGCTTTCCAAATTAGAACTCCCATGAAGCATTCACAAATCTCCTCCACCACATTCATAGTATTTTACAGAGTTTCAGTACAGTACTTTTAACAGTATTGTAAGCATAGACGTGGACTACTAGGAAAAGAACTCTATAACCTACACTGAATCAAGATTGTTTCTGTATATTTCCTGCATTACTAATCGTTGGTTAAATACTAAAACAGTCTTTGCATTTGGCATATTGGTAAGGAAGTATGGTATTACTCTACTGAATATTCAAGAAATATCCATCCAGTGGGCCTTGAATTAAGGCCTCATTTTTTAAGATTTTTCTGTAGTGTTTAGTGATGAGAAATATTGTATAAAGTATATACAGTTGAACCCAGTTATAACGATATTGGTTTAGGCAGTACTTCATCTATAACATCAGATATTCTGTAGTACCAATTAATTCATCATTGTTAACTCTAACATTATACTACTTGGTATATCAATAGTCTTTTGTAATGACACAAAATATTCAGTCCCCTTCATGACTCTGTAACTGAGTTTGACTGTATTTTCACAGGTTATCTTTAACTATTTATGCCTTATTAGCTGAAGGAAGGTATATTTTATCAGTCTCAAACACAGCTGCTGATTCTGCAAATGGTGTTTGTTTTACCTTTGGCATTATATTTGCCAGGACATACGAAATTTATTCAAAATGCAGTTCCTGTATTCGCTGGCTGACTATTCTGTTGGACATATCATCACAGTCTTACTGATGAGGGTAATTGACTGCTGCTGTTCCAGCAACCTGGTGTTGCAGTGTGTAGCAGCATAGTACCTGCTGCTCAGATACAACACTCAGGACCAAGTTCAGCCATTGTCTTAATGCATGATGTACCAGCTTCAGATAACTTTATACTAAATTAGTTTTCAGTCATATGATTAGATTGTAGACATAATTTTCATGCAGCTACCATAAAGGAATTTCATTCCTGCCTTCACTCATGTTTGCAAATTTGTGTGAAATATTCATAAATGCTTTTAGAACCCTTGGATGTGTTATGGGAAAGACAGTTCTAAATTCAGCTGATTGCTGGTAATCTGGACTAGTAATAATTTACATGGAATAGTAACTTGTTTCCTCCCCCAGTTATGTTTGTTGGAATCAGTCAGTTGTAAAATTTGTGGATAATGCCAATTTATTGTGTCGTAGCATTTCAGAGGTCTTCACTGAAGATGCTATCTCTAACCACTCTCCATTTCTGTCACCTGGAACTACAGTATGTCAGGATTGCCTTCAAATAATGAAATGTGGAAAATGTCACTATTTGAATCTTTCTTATTAGCACCAGCTGAATATCATTGACATTTGATTTGTCTTCAGTGTTATGTCACTTTTGAATCACTTTTTGAATCAGCCAGTTGTGGAGATGTTCTTGTACATGTGACTGGAATTGTCATACAACACTCTTCAGAGTAGGGATGCTGGACATGTAATTAATAACATTTATTAATTTTTGTGTAAAGTACCTGATGAACACATTAGCATTTGTTCTGTACTGAAATGGAACTGACAGTGATTTACAGGCTCATAAGCAGGATTTTTAAATATAAAAGTATAACATGAATGAAGTAGCTGCTTTGGGAATTTAAACTGAAAGAATTTTGGGGCATAAAAGTACACAGAAATTATGACATGTCAACAGAAACTGCAGAGAAACATTGTAGTGCCTGCACTGTGAGAAACTGTGCTCAAATTACAAAAATTGTCATAACTCTTATGTAAAGTGTTACTCTTATTCTCATAATTAGGTAGGTTTGCATTTATGTGAAGAACTTGTTCACATTACCAAGGCAGCTTCGGCCAGTCTTTGTCAAGACACTAGTGCAACACAGTCTGTGACAGTGTAATAGACTGACCAGATGGATTTTTGAAAACACTGCAATAAGGCAAGAAGCTGTTATTTTGACAAACAGAGCTTTGATAACATGAAACTGGCTGGCCTCATTATTACAGGCAGGTTTATGAAAACTTTTTAAACTAGTAAAGCAAGAAATGTTCTTCCTGCTTCTCTGTAAAAGAAACAATTATATTACAACCCAGCACAGGAAAAGAGAAATGGAAAATTTGATGTATGTGAAGATCGCTCTCTTCTGGAATATGATGCTCTGTAGTCTGGTATAAGTTGCCTTACTACACAGCATCATGTTGCAGAACATAGCGGCCTGCGTAGTCACTTCCAAGAGAACCTCAATTCTCACTTAACTTCATGTGCTTGAAAATAAAAAACCCATAAGACCACATAATATTAATGAGGGGCCCTTTATACAGTTCAGTAACAAAATGGCACGACAAGAGTACGAGTATAATAATTTCATTTCCATGATAAATATTCAGTTGTATTTGAAGTTGGCATGTTTTGGGTAATGTTAGGCACTTGTAGTTATGGATTATGGCTGTGGGTATAGAAAGTAAAACTATCCACTAGATTAATATATTCATTATACTTTGTTATCATTAATGTGTATATAATGTTGCTTATGATATCTGTTTTGACAGGCATCATCATCTCTCTCAATACCACAAACAGAATTAACCAGTTTCTGAACTTGAATAAGGTGTTTGGTATTGGACTTAGTGGTAAATACTTCTTAATTCATTAGTTACAGTTGGAAGTTATGATACTGATAAGGAATTTTTAACTATTAATTTGTATCTCAAAAAGTGTTGCGCATTGGGACATAAGTCTCACATGTCTGAAGTGTTTCGTGTTGAATTTTGTTCATAGATTTAACTTAAATTCTGTATTTGTTGAAATCCCTGCTTCATTTTTCATTTAACAGCTTTCTTTGCTGGAAGCTAATAACTGTGTAATCCAAAATGTGTTTTTAATGGCTTTAAAGTGCATTTGTTAGGATTTTAATATATACAACCCTTTCAGTGTTGCAACGTGAAATAAAAGCTGTCTGCATTGCATCATGGCATATGTCCCCCAGGGATGTTTTCGTTGAAATATTGAAACACAAAAGCACCATTATAAATCCTGACGTGGAGTACTACTTGCTTTGCCAGAAACATTTATTGAAAGCTATATATTTGTTTTTCTCGTGTTTCATTGGTTGTACCCTGAAGTCTTTATTTTCTTCTTAACTTTACAAATGCAGCTATGAATAAAACTAAAAGAAATGTTGTAGAATGGTTTTTTGGGGAGGATGTTTTTGACACAGACATAACCTATATGCCTGTTTCCCTTTTCTTCTTCTTATTTTTAAAACATAAAACTATCCACAGCCCATGAGCTTTGCTGAGTGTGTACTTTTATCTAATGAATGGCTTAGGGCTACAGTATTGTCCCTAGAGTATGCATTAAAAGTAAACACTACACAACACTGTATGTAATGGTGTGGACATTGTGCATACCCTGAATATGTACATTGACATTGGAAGGGTTAAACTATTTTTGTTGCAAGTGTCCAGCACTGTTACTTAAAATTTTTATTATGGAAGTTCTGAATGCACAGATTTTTTAATTGAATGTGCTGTTTCTTACATATTTAACATTCTGTTCAAGCGTCATATGTTTCATTGCTGCCTTTGAGAACAAAAGGGTGCTGTTATTAGTTTCCTCTTTGATTTATGTGGTACACACAGTGGCTGTATAAAGGAGGATTGTGGATAAAGAGACTTCAGTTTCTGTGGTATCAGAAAGTCAAGAAAAAACAATGGAACTGTAGATAAGCACACTGTCCACAGTGGTTTGGCTACTGCTGGCAGAGTACCTTGAAATTTGAGTCATGAGATATTATTGTAAGTAAATATTGAACCATCTGCCATGGTTTGTTTCTGTGACAACATGTGCTGGTATGTAATATACAGCATATCCAATTCTGAGGCCCTTTTTGTAACGATTATGATTTCTACACACGCTGTAATTGTTTGTTAAACAGGGATAAAACTTATATTCACGTTTTATTTTCTGTTAGATTAGTAGCTTGTACAGACTGAATTTTCTTCATCTTCAATTCCTATGAAGCTGAAGACAGTAGATTTCTATAGTAAAGTGGATTATTTATTTATTCTTCTGAGAGAAGTAAGTGTATACCATGTGTTCCTTATCTGATAAATAAATATTACACAATAAAAGCTTGACACTTTATTTATAAAAAAAATTGTGAACTTGGCAATGAAATTGTAATGTTTTGCTAAATTCATGAATCATAAAGCAAATGAACTTCACCTCCAGAACACTGACACTGACCAGACTGAAGTAGCAGTAATGCTTTTGAACCTAATATAATTGTGTACATCATAAACATTATAAAGATGGTTGAAAACATAGTCCTAACATTAAGCTTTCCCATATACTGAACCACATGCCCCATGTATCATAAGAATTTATGGAATATCCCATTTGTAATGTATGTTTACTATAGGGGCAAAGCCAGCAGTAACTTCCAGTGCTGTACATGAACGTTAAAATACATGCAAAGTATACAGCATGACACTTCAATGCCATACAGCGTTTTACATGTTTTGGTTTATCAGAACCATCATCAGGCACAATTTTTACAAATGTTTAAAAACAAGTGCACTGGCAACATGGAAATTCTTTGTTAGTGAGATCAGGCTAATTTATGATTATTTATTAGAATAATAAATATCTTTCATGTTTATAGCCTAAGATGAAATCAAATTTTTGTTGTGTATAAAATCTCTTCCTCTTTTTATGTATGTACTGTGCATCTTGTATATAGTTTTTATTTCAACCAATATTGCACAATATATATATATATATTTTTATTTTAACAATATTTATATTATAATCACTCCTACATGTTTCGATACATTTGTATCATCCTCAGGGAGTTCCAAAGTTGTACATTGCTAAAGATAACGTAGTTTCTATATTATAAAAATTTCATTAAAAATTATCAAATTAAAATATTTGTGTGGTTGTTATTGATAAAATTTAGTCTTTATGATTTTTACAATATAATTTGTATGTGATTATAATATAAATATTGTTGAAATAAAAAGTATACATATATTGTGCATTGTTGGTTGAAATAAAAATGATTAAAAAACATGTCTTCCTGTTTTGTTTCAATCCAAATGGGTGTATTGATGCGGATAAAATCAAGACTCAGTGGTTTATTTTTGTTTATTGTTATCCACTTCCTACTCTTACTTTGTGACCATAATTTTATAATATGTACCTCTTTAAAGGCAGTTTCATATTTTACAATGTAAATTTATTAGTCTTCTGTTTGTGTTTTTGGTAGAGTTAGTACTATTTATTTCATTCCTACTTGCTTTATAGTAGAGTATGTACGATTTATTTTGTGTGTATTTGCTTTAAGTAAAAACTTTGATTTTCGTTCACCACAATGTCTGTGTCATGCTGTTAGCACATCAGGTGATTGTACATGAATGACTTCCCTAATGGCCAAGCATAGAGATGTCAAAAAAACTGTCATAAATAAATAAGGTTTAATGCAGCCCTCTAATATACAGAGATGATGTTTTATAAGGATTGTGCTCCAGATTCTGTACTGTAAGTGTATTTGTAGTTATCGTTTATTCCATTCATTATGTTGCACACTTTGGAAAGCTCATTGGCCCCCTGTGTGTGTAACAATCATGGGTTAGAACTGCACTTTTCTGATATATTACGTAGCGAATGTAATAACCGGCGTTTCGGGACAGCCTGTCGGCCCCATTTTGAACCCTGAAGATGGGACCGATAGGCTGTCCCGAAACGTCTGTAAGAAATTACTACCCGCTGTGTAATATCCCAGAGAAGCGCAATTCTCATCTACCTCGCGGTCGGAGCCCCTAATTACACAGTTGGGGGGGTTACATTGGTATGACGATACATAGTTAATCCATGGGACTAGTTAGACCTTGTAACACTTAATATGCGCGTTACGTCCTTTGCTTGTATCCGTACTCTTAGCGTGTCAAGGCACTGGAGGAAGAGTCGAACTGCGAAGGGAATTGTAGAATGGGCACGTTGGTAACGCGAATGAAATAATCCGTGCTGGAATGGGTAATCCATGGTGTGATTTCGTATGTCGCATGATGTGTTAGACCCATGTTAAGGTTTGGGATGTGGATCAAATTGATTTCAGATTTGTTGACGTAGAAGTGAGGTGTGTGGCAGTGATTAGGGTGGTGAAGAAATTATGGAGGAGAAACCTAGTAGTGATGCAGTTACACGTAAAAAACGGAAATGTGGAATAGTGTACATTTCTACCTTACCCCCACATATGAATGTGACGAAAATACGAGAAATTTTTAGTGCGTATGGTGATATTGGCCGGGTGTTTCTTCAGCCTGCAGATACAGGTAAGGGTTGGAAAGTATGCATCGTGTCATTGGAATATACAGGAGCTACAATTTCACCACGCTTTTATTGTTAATGCTTTAACCACGTAAAAGTATACAATAACGAAATTTACACGCAATATAGCAAATTTTAAAGCACGGTTTTCGTGCTGTATAAGAATGTTGAGTGTTGTATTGAATAGGGTAGCAAGCATTAACGCGACAGACGTATTCAGAGGGTGCCCAACTTCTATGTTATGGTTTGTCACAGTCTTCCCAGGTATGCAAGCGTAGTATATTCCAAAAATTGATAATCACGCCTGTTTTACACATAGGGCTACTGAATAATCGTTTTTAGAACCAAGAAGGGGCTGTTGATGAACCCAAGTGACGTAGTGTACAAAATAAGAGAGAGATATGGAAACACTGTTCACCAGTAGATGGCAGGTGAAATTCTGAAGCAAGGAATATTGGACGTTTGTCCATTTTGAGTGCACAGATTCAGTGAACACGTTTCACTGACAACATACGAGTATAATGTAGGCCAGTGACGTGCCATCATACAGGAGGCATGACCATCTGAAACCTCTTTGTGACACTGTAGATGGTGTGGTTGCTCATTGAGTTTGTAAACACACTGGCAATACAGTTAGCTGGGTGGATAATTATTAGTGACAAAGTTTCAGTTCCTTGTAAAGATGGTGTACCAGGTTGTGAATCTGTCCCAAGAGGATTAGACAGACATCAAGGAATCTGTGTTGCTGGACTTCAGATCATCCAATGATACTGTATCAATGCGAATTTTTCCCATCATATTCTTTGAAAACTGTGCATCATGATCAAGAATGTATGTCATAGTAAATTCAATGATGGCATCATCCTGCAGCACAATGATGACCATTCCCATGTGACCCAGAGAATTTAGGACAAACTGAATGCCATGCCATGGGAGATGCTCAGAAATGCTGCATGCAGCCCAGACTTACTGCTGTGCAATTTTCATATCTCTTGACCCTCAAGGGCTGTATGTATGCATTGGATAATGTTGCGCAAAAAGGTACAATGGTTTAGGTAACAGCCCAAGGAATTTTTTATGATAACTGTAAGGGTAAAAAGATAAAGTTTTTTCTTGTACATACCATGAAATCATTTGGGGGAGTGGAGATATAGCTCAACTCATTTAGAATAAAGGAAACATAAAACCAAAAATAATTAGATACACACAGCTCAGTATTGTGTGGGAAGCTGTCAGTCAGTTACGCTGTAGTTTGTGACAAAATGACTGTCAGTTATCTAAGTGGGCTACCTCACATTAACTTCCTGTGGTACACAGTGTGCTTTCTCAACATTCTTTAGAGCAGATTATAACAAGACATAACAATCATTGATGTATTACATACACACTGTTTAACAGGCTTAAAAGACAAGAAAAAGAAGAAAAGAAAGCCAGTGAAACATTTTACTGAAGGCTGGGTGGAATTCCTAAGTAAGCGAATAGCAAAACAGGTGGCGCTTCATTTGAATAACTCTCGAATTGGTGAAAGGAAGAAGAGTAAATTTTATGATTACCTTTGGAATATAAAATACTTGCATCGGTAAGTAGATACAATTTGGTAAAGGTAAAGGAATCCCTGGACAGGCCCTAAGGATTTCAGGAGGTTGAGGCTCCCAGATTTCATGATAACAGCCCTACGCACCAGCCACCTTTACCCCCAAGGAAATATTCCTGGTATTCCTTTCTGTTAGAGTGTGAGCTGAACCCAGGGCCTGAGTGCAACCGGAAGGTTTGTCAATGAAAAATTCCATTGACACCACTGGGAATTAAACCATCGACCTTCCAGCTTGTAGTTCATTGCCTCAGCCAACTGCGTCCCCCTTGTACAATTTGGCATTACTTTATTTTAACCACATTTTTCTTTCCCTGTAAGTGAATATACTTTTTTAAATTACTCATTGTGTTTTGGTTGTCTTTTTTACTATCTCAAATTTTTTTAATATTATTATTGATCTTCTTCTTGTAGAGTGGATGCATGATGTAATTTATGGTAGTTTTTGCCTATTCAATATGTTGATGAATAGGCACTATGTAAATGATATTGGGTATGTACATGAATATTTTGTAACTTTGCTTGAGATGGTGTCACATACATATACATTTATTTGGTATCATTCATTGTTTGTGTGGTTGGATGGTTAATAAAGCAATGATTAATTATATTTTTGGGTGTCCCACTATGAAATAAGAAATCAGCTGGCATTAAATACCCCTGGGCATTCAGTCTAGATAAGCTATGTTGAAAACTCCACAATTCTTAGAGGTTGGAAAGTTTTCAAGTCTACAGGATTATCTTTAAGTTGTGTCATCCCCGTTGTGTGTGTAACTCGTTGGAAGGGAGAAGGATCGTCAAAACAACACAACTAATTAGAAAAAAGGTGTTTATTCTAATATGTATAAACTACATGTTT
>JGI20166J26741_11513364_pt1 | contig 12566 bp, 7 predicted proteins | sample TergutCu122P5_FD_26741 | JGI IMG/M metagenome (IMG submission 26741) | reverse complement strand
ATTCACGCTCTCAAGCACATTACGACTTTTACTGTGCTGATTGTCACAAAACTTAAAGAACTTAATAAATTTTAGTGAAAACCTCCCGTGCGAAATTTTGTACAAAGAATTCAAAAGTACAGAAAGTGCTGACAAGATCTGATTGACGCCTTTGAGTGAAACGTGAAGTTCGCAGGACCTGTTATGAGGAAACAAACTGCTACTCAGTGGGATTATGTGGAGCCTTTCTGTACCGGGTATCATACGAGTACAATTTGTCGACAAACATGAATAATGCGGATGTAAAATCACTTACGCCCTTGAGTAAGGTGCATACCAGACGGTCACCTACACCGAGTGATATATACCAGTTGATGTATTGATACAATTGATTCTTTTGATGATGAGCACTGGGTTGCTCGAAACATGCAGAGAAGTGAAATAAACACATTAAAAAAGTGCGTCAAGTTGGTAATTAACACGAACCTTGAAAGTCTTGGATAAACTGAAAAAACAAGAAGACTGGACCGTGTGATTTAAATTAGGTGATTATGTCATGGAACATTAGTTACGTATATAAATGCAATTGCAAACAGTATTATGGTACAGTTATTTTCGTGGCATGATTCTAATAACACAGTTTTTAAAAGCAAACATAAATTATATATAGCCTCACAATCTGCTTCTTCACCGTCCAGTGAAAACTCTGTGTGCACGCCCGATGCGAGCAATTGAGAGCATCTTCCTTACTAAAAAATCGTCGGGGTCCGCGTTTATAGGAGGCAGCTTGTTGTATATTCCGACTAAAGACATTCCAAGTGACCTGACATAAAGATCCTGGCAACGAATGCTGAGGGGAGTAGAGACAGAGGACTGCTCTAATGGCGGCGCATGAAGAAATAAGTAATGAAATTTGTGTGTACAGAATAATATGTCGTATCATGTTAGTTTACCGTCGTGTTTCATGCCATTTTTTAAATTGTGTTACGTTACATATTGCCGAAAATATTAAAACCAATGTTACTTGTTACGAAACTACGTATTCCTCTCAAGATACCCTGTGTGTGTCATCCACATAATAATAAAATGCAATGGCCTAATACAATTTTCTTTACGCAAGAAGAGCGCAATTCAGTACAGAGCGCTATGTTACCGACCTTGTGTTAATATGTCCCAGAGAGTCACGACATGACGTGCCTGTTTGTTGCTGACGTAGTAATAAATAATAATAATAACGAAGGGTTGCAGCAGCTACTGACTCCTAAGTATCAGTCGTTAGTTATGTCACTTCTATGGGGAAATGCAAAACGTTCTACTGACAAGAAATAAAAGAAGTTTCGAGACAACAGTAACAAGGAGCTGCATGGTAAAATGCTGTTATGGAATTTCAGGTGCAAGAGCGAACACGCTCTGTTGTGCCGTATGTTTACAAAGACACCAATAAATATTCGTCAAACACAGCATTTGCTTATTAAATACCTAATGACATCTACAGGTTTCGGCTCGTATGAAGCCCTTGTAAGTCTACACACACTTGTATAAAGACAAAATGTTCATATATGTGTGTATTGTTGTACGTATGTATGTATGTACTATGTATGTATGTATGTATGTATGTATGTATGTATGTATGTATGTATGTATGTATGTATGTACTATGTATGTATGTACGTATGTACGTACGTACGTACATATGTACGATTTTAGTTAATATTTTCGCTATTATTATTATTATTATTATTATTATTATTATTATTATTTTGTAGCCCGAAGATGGCTAAATAAGAGCCGAAGATTGCAACTGAATCTAGGTTTTTAGGCGCTTTCGCAAAATTGCGAAAAGCGACTATTAGCATCGTAATGTCTGTCCGTCTGTCCTTCCGTCCGTATGGAACAAATCGGGTCCCATTAGAAGCATTTTCATGAAATTTGATTTTTGAGTATTTTTCGAAAAAACCATCGAGAAAATTCAAATTTAGCTAAAATCGGACAAGAATAACGGCCAATGTGCATGAAGACCACTAGACATTTTGGATTATATCTCTTTCAGTTCTTCTCAGAATGAGACATGTTTCCACCTCTGCAACTCAGCGATACAGGAAATTTTGTTCGCCTGTCATCAGTTCGTATTTTTTCTGCCTGATGACGCATAATTTGTCAATGAGGGGGAAATTACAAGGAATTTTGTTAAATACACTTGTATTGTATTCTACTGTTGTTTTGCAAAAAACGTATATTTGCAAATATAAACAAACACCATATCAATTTTTATGTTTCTTCTGTGGCGACGCGACCCATTGTAAGATCTTCATGACCCAAGGTTTGGGAACCTCTGCTCTGACTCCAGCCATCCTCATTGTACGTTCTAGTGTTTTTATAAAGAGAGGAGTGATGAAGATGGACGAAAGAGGAAACGGCATAAAGGAAATCAATAAGACAGGAAAAAGTAATGGAGGAAAAATGACTGTGGTTTGAAAGGAGAGGATAATGGAAAAGAGCAGAAAGCAGAAGAGCTTCGAAAGAAGGATGGAAGTAACCAAAAGAAGGAAAGAATAAATTACCTGAAGCCGTGTAGATTTCTGAAAGTTTAACAAAGAGATAAAAAACAAAAGGAGTGCCATTGAAATTAAGACACCTTGACAGAAATTAAGAAAACTGGAATTGTGGGCGTGCTATGTGTGTACGTTTAGTTTAGTTTAGTTTAGTTCATAGAACCAACTGTACGTGCGCTAAGAATATCAGTTATCAATTCATTATCAATTCTACAGCATGTTTCGGCACACCACACTTGCCATCATCAGGGAATCTTCGTAGTTGTTATCATAAAGCATTCAAATGATCCGCTGTATGAAACGTGAATACATTCACAGCGATACATTTGCACACTTGTTGAAATTCAGTTCAAACACGTAAATGTTTAAACAAAAATATTAAAACACTAGGGAAAAAAAGGCGTACCGTAGAGCCCTATTTAGAATGCGGATAGTGGGGGTATATTTCTCAGTAGTTGCCGGTGATTATCCAGAGATATTTTCGAAGCTCAGTATGGGTTGAGATTCCTTAGTGTCTTGTGTGTTACGTCTGGTGAGTAGAAGCCTGCTAGCCACAGCGCGGATGGTGTGCAAAAACATATGGAGAATTTATAATGTGTGAAATATACATTTAGTACTAGTAAAGTTGGTTCTGCAAACTAAAGTGATCATCATACGATGCATGGTACATAAAATATTAAAGTAGTGTGTTTGTTTATGTGTTTAGTGTGATTACTGTTTTATATTTCCCTATACAAAATTAATGGAAAGTTTTTTCTGATGGTCACACACTCCTCTGTGATTTATGACATGTATTCATTATTTAGGTGAATGCCAGTCCTCAATATTTAAAGCGAGCATTTTTCCTAATTTTATCAAAATTAATAACGGAAACCAAATCTGATAAAATGAGAACCCCATTTATTTAAGCTGGAAGACATGAAATGTACGGGGGATATGAGGAATGTCATCACGCATTCTCTTCCTTGGTGCTGTGTAAAAGTGCTTGGTCAGCTTCACTCCTCGGCCCAGTTACCTCTTTTGTACCAGAAGGTGTTGCGCCCATGCCAGCATTGAAACATCGGCGTCATCTACGAATTTCAAGGGTCTTGTTACTGTTGGATAAAAGTAGGCTTCAGTCTTGTCGCAGTATTCTCAACATGTTAAAGAAATGAGGTGAGGGGATATGGACTGCATTCGTCTGGCTTAAGACAGGGTCAAGTGGCGGACTCGCCGTCACCGTAATCCTAACCAACAATCGGGTTCTACTAGTAAAAAAGGCATCCAGTTTCTTGATGAGGAAAACGACTATTGGATACGACTGTTGTCCACGGAATTAAATCATCTGTATTCGAGACATCCTTTCTTGTGGGATGTGACGTCACCCATGACGATGAGAGGACTATTAGGTACCGCAAGATAGCTGCTCTCCATTGAATTAAACTAACTCGGTTTGAAGTCTCCATTCTTTTGAGATGTGGCGCCACGTGCAAAAGAAAGAAGACGTCAACTGCATCACTGTGAGAGCTTAAAAACGTGTCTAAATCTACTCTTGTTAAATCACAGAATATATTAAATTTACTGAATGTTGGGTTGGAATGTCCTGCATGGTCTTCCCTGGAGAATGATGCACAAGGTTATTCTGAAATATTAGTGACTATTTATGGAACGACTCGTACCAGAAGACATTAATTTTCAATTTCAGCCCTGTGGGGAATTAAAAATCTTAATGTAGTATAGTTTAATGAGGTACAGGAGAACCGAAAAATGAAGTCGGAACAGCTTCGATTCAAGTTCTTGGAAAGTCGGAGAAGAATAATTTTTGCTAACCAGTTCTGTTGGAATTCGATCCGAGCTCCTTTCAGACACAACATTCTACACTGTCAGAACTTCTGACGTCCAGTTGAATGACCAAGCATTCAGAGATTCTGTACGTTCATTCCGAGTGCAGCTTTTCATCTCCATCACAAAACATTATTTGACGCCATTTGTTTTTTTAATCCGAAGCAGCGGAAACGAGGTGTGTTGTCGCAGCTGGAGACCTGGATGTCATGACGACAGCCAGGAACAGAGCGCCGCTCTTTTATTTTCTTCCCTTCACACACACTGTCCTTTCAGCACGACATTCGCTGTGGACGCAGGCTTGCTGTGGGCTATACTTGCCATGCTCAGGGACACGATAAAAGACACACCCTTAACTGAATTACATATTTGATTTGTTTATATAAATGATTCCTTTTCCAACTTTGGTGCTTTTTCATGGGTCAGCAAGTCGAGAGTTTTAACATCTTTCATAAGATGCAAAGTTGATGACCACGTAGTAAGACCCCCTCCCCCCTCCTCAGCGAATTCCGTTTCCTGGATAATAGTTCATTTAGTTTATGTTGCAAAGCGTCGATCGCCACTTACCCAGTCCGCAACACTAATGGATCACTTTGCGTGATTTCAGGCTTCCGCCGCGAAGTACATAAGATCTGCGCTGTCGTGGGATATTACGCAGCGTATAGTGGTAATTCCTTACCGACGTTTCGGGACAACCTATCGGTCCCATCTTCAAGGGTCAATAAACTGAAGATTTGGATTTTTTACTCTTGAAGATGGGACCGATAGGTCGTACCGAACCGTCGGTAAAGAATTGCCACTACACGCATCGTAATATCCCAAAAGAGCGCAGATTTAGTGGCTCACTCCCACCGACTGCCCGCGACTGCTTGCTTAATACAGGCTATCCGCAGCTACCCTCCCAGTGCGGGCCATGAGAAAGCGGCAATCCGCTGTGATAGCGAACTTCTTAACACAGCGAAAATGTACTCTGTTTAGGGAAATATTGGACGATCTCCTTCACAGTCTTCAATTGGCAGGAAAATGCCTGTTCAGAACGCGTTTAAATCTGTGAGCGATTATAAGGTGTCCCGCCATTTTTCAAACGATAAAATCGGAAACAGTTCTCTTCTTATTACCAGGTAAATAAGGTAAAAGAGATGTGACGATGTGTAGTGTGGTAGATGTGTGCAGAATTCTCAGATCGCTGTACTGCCAAATCACGTGACATGATGGATGCAGGTTCGTCTGAAACGCCTATGCACGCACCAAACTACAGTGAGTCCCTTCCTTTAAAACAACATTGCTCATTGTCACGTCCCTACAAATTTCGAACCTCGGCCAGTTAGTAATAATAAATCATTATTCACAGTTTCATTCTAAAATTAAGGCAGTTTGTCTTATTTTTCCTCGCATTTAGCTTAAGTGTTTTGTATTATGAAATCCTTCCGTAGGTTCATAACTTAATTTTGTCCTGCATTTATCATTTTTCTCTTGTTCTGCTATAACTCTTTCCATTTGTCATATTCCTGCTGTTCTTGTAACACGCATGTGTTTAATTTTAGTGATCATATCATCTTCCGTGCTGTTTGCAGTATAACTTAAATTACTTATCGTATACAAGATGTGGAGCAGAGAGGGAAGCCGCTCCAGGGGAGCGGAAACGGAGTTTATCGACAAGATAAGATATTAGGCAAAGAATTTTCTGTTTATGACAAGCAGATACTAGTTTTCTTCTTTGAACTGGACGTGGTTTCTTTCCGTATTTGCGAAAGAGTACCTCGAACTTTAAAGACGACGTTCTCAAATTTAAAAAAAAGTTCGCCGCCTATTTAATGATGATTGGCAATGGGATTTGGATCACATCCAGAAAATCTACTGCAATATTTTCCTGTCCTTTTAACAGCCGTGACTAAACACGTATTTATAAGAGCACTAAATGGATTTTGTAGTATATTCGAGTGTTCCCTATTAGGTCCGCGGCAAGAAATAAGGAACGCACAGGAAATTTACATACGTAGAGATTGTATTTAATTTGACTGTCTAATACAACCTTTATTGCATAAAATATATGTTTAAAAGATAATTAAAACATCATGACAGCTACATGTTTCGGCTTTCTTTCTAAAGCCATCTTCAGGCTGTAACTTAGAGGATTTTTTTGTATACAATTTGCATTGATTTCAAATATGATGTCTCGTATATATGAAAAAATCCTCTAAGTCACAGCCTGAAGGCGGCTTCAGGAAGAAAGCCGAAAAAAGTAGCTATCATAATGTTTTAATTATCTTTTCAATGTATAGATATGTTATGTAATAAAGGTTGTGTTAGACAGTCAAGTTATATACAATCTCTAAGTACTGAAAACACAACGGGGATGCCTTACCTGAGAACTGGAAATTTACATTTTATACCTACAGGCTAATTTACCATATCGAAATATTTCCAAATCTGTCATCTAAATTTCATGTCAGATATGTAAAAGGAAACGTAACATGTAAATTTAGTTAGTACCACGCCGGTTTACGAACGCAGTAACTGGAATACTTTTACAGATAATGGCACTTTAAAGTATATGTTATTTTTGTGAGGGGATGGACTCCTCCAGGAAGACAAATTCGCCATAATATCGACACTGATAATGCTTATGATTGCAGTTACTTCAGTATGTCACGATCGTGCACAGAAATAAGACGGAACCGGAACAAGCTGGCGAAAGTCATGTGATGTTTTTCTTTTGTCTTAAAGACGTTTAAATTTTGTCTTTTGATAACACTATCAGAATAAAATTCGATCTGCGACAGTGTTGAACATAACCTATAAATAGATTAACAATTGTTGTAAACAATTTTAAACGAACCAGACTTCAGTGGTAAACTGTAGGACAGATAAATATGTGCAATTTTTATATTGAACAAAGTGTTGCTATTGTTGAATGTAGTTTCAAAACTGGTTTATTTGAAGTTTGCAAGTACACATTTCTTGACCAATTTGTGAAAGACACTCTGTCGATATGCCATCGAATGTATATCGATTTCTTAAAGTTCGGTCTGTCAGTTTTCTCTCCAAAAACTTTTCGACAGCTCTTGGACAATTGCAAAGTACTAAATTTTATTCTGAGTTCTTTTGGGATCGAATTCCGTATTTTGACACAAAGCATTATTTAGGAACTGAAATCCTCTAATAATTACATAGGCTGCGGACTACCAACCGATTTTTTACGTCACTGAGTAGACAATAAGGTTCTTAATTACACGAGCCAATAATGAAAGTTGCATTGTGTGCAGCCTGCTGTATGGCAGGCCCAATAATTTTGTAGTGTTGCTTGCGATTCCTTTTCCTAACATTAGGACGTTCACGATCACACTGCCGTTACATTTTATTTCAGTGGCAGCAGCAGAGCGAAATTTGTTATTCTCCTTTTTAAATAAAGACATCTTGCAGTTTTCTTGCCCATCGTTAAGATATACCGTTACATCGATACTGTTTTGAGAAATGTAACAGTATTTTTTATTGAGAATTGCGCTTTTCTGGGCTATTACGCAGCGTGCAGTGGTAATTCTTTACCGACGTTTCGGGACAACCTATCGGTCCCATCTTCTTGAACCTTTAAGATGGGACGGATAGGTTGTCCAGAAACGTCAGTAAGGAATCATCGCTACTCGCTGCGTAATAGGCCAGAAGAGGGCAGTTCTCATCTACGTCGCGGCGGAAGCCTGAAATCTCGCATAGCATTTATGCTTGGCGCTATAAACCTTTATGTACGCAGTTATCTTCCCTTCTTTGTGTAGTTCATTTCCAAAGTTACGCGAAGTAATGATTTTTTGTGTACAGTCTCTATTCTGTGTCCGTCTTCGCTCTTAACTTCCAAAGTATAACACAAAGAAGTATCCCCTTTTTATTGCACAATATATCATTATTTTCCATGTCCATTAGAGTATGCATTAGCTAAAACTTTGAAGAAGGCGTAACATTTTAGCCGTAAATGAAAGTTGATTTGTGCAATGAACGAGATTGTGGGAATGCGGTTACTATTCTCAACCAGTAACTGTTCCGTGATACAAGTACGTAGCTCTAACGGCTGTAGGGCTTTGTCTGTGGTGGTCACCCCAAAAATCAGGCATGAACCAAGAGCAGAGCCACACTGGTACACAGTGTCGCAGCAGTCACTTGACACTAGAGGTAATATACTAAACATCGAGAAGCATGTGACATTTTACCAACCTATATTTTACTGAAGTGATCTTCTTTTTTCCGACTTCTTCCTTTGTCTGATTTTCAACGTAGGAGCAATTTTCAGTCAAGCGGCCAGGTGGCTGTGAATAGCTGTTGCTGAAGGCTATAAAGCATTTAATCCAGCAATTGCACAATTAGCAACAAATATTATATAATTATATAATCAGCATATTGCGATTAACATGCAAAACATCGAACCTTTCTAAGGGGTTCATCAGATTAGGTGCTTCCCTTTACCTGAAGACGGAACCAGAGCCGGCTTCCGAAGCGGATCAACAGTATTAGTCCCATGGCCAGTGGGTGTTTTATTTGCATGAATACAAACTCCGTAATTGTTCTGATGGATAGAGGTAGATTTGTTATGTTAGGGGATGTTTTATACAAAATGTTAGGTTTGGAGATTACTACGTTTAAAATGATATTTGCCTCTTCTCTTAAAATTTAAAATGTTACTTCTTATTTCTGGTTTACAAGACCAATATTTTTGATTAAATTATTAAAACTTACTTAGTGTCAGTATGATTGTTTTTCTTTGTTGTTTATTTTTGTGGGATGTGTGATTTTTCTTCTTCAGCATTTGTTGATTACTGAGACTGGAGTTTGACGTGTCGGTTTTTTATTTTTCTGTTTATCATTATTTTTGTAATTTTAATTAAAGATTGTTTTTGTTGTTACTTTTTAGTTTTTTTGTTTGCGAGGGCTCATAGGGTTTGTCTATTTTGGTTTCTATAACTGTAAGTTAGATAAGGACAGAGTCCAATGACATCAGATCACTTCAGTACGTCGTATACCGCCGTCGGTACCATATGGATTTGAATTCTATGTGGGTTATATGTGTGTCACCACACTGTACTACGTATTCTCATGCAGAGTTTGAAGTATGTTTAAGTTACTACTGTCAGCTGGCAGCTGGACCCGAAAATTCTTTTCCCTTCAATGTTGAATCCCGCGATCCGACACAATTGAACACAGTTCCATTCACAGACCGCCTGAGTGTGCAAACGTTCGTATTAAACTTCATTATTCCTATATTCATAAGATACTTTGAAGCAAGTCCACATACAATCGGAGACTTGCACCATAATCTCTTTGTTCAGAACTGTTTAATTCTTCGCCAACATTCCTTCTTATTCCCACAGAATATTTCCATTTTTCCCGAATATGAGGCTATATTCCTGTTGGCTAAGGAAACTCCACGTTCCATAGGAGGGACATCAAATTGATATCTTAGCGATATTAAATTTTTTAAAGTAAGGACTTTTCCAAGGATTCTGACACTTTCACATACACAGTCGCAGTTGAAAAGGATATTTTTTGTAAATGACATACATTGTGTTTTCACCTATAAGGTTGAATGCAATTAGTGCTATATTAAATTCGTAAGTGGAACTTATCTTCTGTAGGCTGTGCCTATGCTACTGCCGGTCAGAGATGTAGCCCTCATACCAAAACCCCAGGAAAAGTCGCCGAAAAATGATTATCACGAAAAAACAGAAAAAAATAGCGGAGAAATCCCAGGCGGATTCACCAGGGATTGAACCTGAGTCTACGGAGTGATAAGTCAGATTTTCACCGCCCGAAGAGCGACACGTTCTTTGTCAACTGAACGGGTGGAATGTGTTGAAATTACGAAGAGATAAAATGTGCAGAAGACACAGTCATTTGTATTCATATGTTCACACTGTGCAGAGAGGATGTCCGTTGTCTTACCTTGATACAGTTTTTAGGCGCGTTCGCAAAATTCCGAAAATCGACTATTAGCTTCGGCAAGCCTGTCTTTCCGCCTGTCCGTCCGTCCGCATGGAACAATTCGGCTCCTATTGGACGGATTTTTATGAAATTTGGTATTTGGGTATTTATCGAAAACTTGTAGAGAAAATTAAAGAGTCTCTGAAATCGGACATGAATAAGGGGTACTTTTCAGAACAATATACTTTTTGATCATATCTCGCCCAGTTATTCCTAGAATGAGAAATGTTTCAGATAAACGATATATAGAAAATCAAAACACACATTTTGCGCACAATAACGTTTAAATCTACAGTTTATGAGATAATATGGAAAAACACTGTAGAGCATGGCAGGGCACAAATGAACATATGAAGCAAGCGCAGTGCATGCTGGATACCTATGGCTACAAACACACACTCAGAATATGTAATACTTATTGCTTTTCCACAGCAACATTAGTTGCACGAAGGCGCCTAAAAGTTACGTTACACGTACATTGTCTAACTGCCTTGTTCATTCTTATCCTTCCCATTATGAAGTAGTCTGGTAAGTCTTTAAAGCTGGTGTTCATCAGATCGATATTTTTATCCCCCCACCCTTAAATTCTTTTTGCCTAGGAACTACCTCATCCAAACATGATACATTTAGCTCATCATATATAGCATTCTTTTGGGACAGGCCAGTTCAATTATGTTCTGAGAGCGAGAAATATACCAGCACAGGAGAAGTCATGTAACTTATTTTAAAAACTGAAATGACGTAAAATTTAAAATTCCTCTAAATTTATTAATCTGAACAACACAAATCGGATTATCTGCTTAGGTATAAAGTAGCTACAGTCCAGTAAGTAAAATACCTGGACTTTTATTTTATACGTCAGATCAGTAAACCCTAGCCCAGCATGATACATATGACAGAAAACGGGCCTTGCACACTGGAGGCGATCTGCTATGATGACATGCACTGCTTCTGAGTGAACACGTCATAAATTGTAACAGGCACAATACCTGAATACCCAAGAGAGTAAGCCTGCATTACTTTTTGAATGGATTACATTATTCCCAGCTGTAAATTATTTTTCTTGCAGTTAATAAAACGACAAATATTGCACAATATTTGGGGGAGATCTTTTAATGGTAAAGGTAAAGGTAAAGCTCACCCTAGAACAGACCACGAAGGCCCAGAGGGGGAGTAGAAGTATATAGGTCGACTCTTTCTTTAACTTCGGCACTTAGATAGAGTGGGTGGTCAACGCCACGCCCCGGCCTCTTTACCCCTGGGAGAGACCCGGTACCCCTTGTGTAGGAGGCTGGGTGGGTCCCAAGGCCGGTCTGGACAGTTGCAAAAATCTTGCCCCCATCGGGATTCGATCCCCGGACCGTCCAGCCCGTAACGAGTCACTATACCGACTGAGCTATACCGGTCCATGATTTTTTTAATGGTCTGTATTTAAATTTGTTTTGTTGGTTGATTCATTAAATGTCTGAATTACAAATACACGAGTACATGCAACAGTATATTTCATGATTCATCTAATCCTTTCCCGATGTTTTCCCCTTTCCGTTCTCCTATAACCGGGATATTTACCGTACAGCCATACAAAACGGATTGTTCTTCAGCAACCTCCACAAGTTTGATGTTTGCTTCTTCTCTTCCTTCCATAACCTAACACGCCTCGTAATTCCGTGACACTACGCCCTCTGTGGCTAAGTTCGTACATCTGTGACGATGTTTTTTTTTTCCGACCGAGCGGTAGACCACACAGCGTGCATGCTGAGTCGCCGTCATGCTGTATCGTCCATCATAAACATGACGTCATCGTATCATATCAGACATCGTAAACACGACGTCATCGTTTCGTGTTCAGTGTGCTTGGTCCCATTGTCAACCAAACACAAAGGTAATAAAGGTAAAAGGTAAAGTTCACCGTATAACTGCCCATGAAGGCCCAGAAGGGGAGAAAAGGTGTAGTTGTGCTCATTCTTTAGCCTCGGCACAAGATGGTGGTAGGTGGTCGACGCCATTCCACGGCCGCTTTACCCCCGGAAAAGAGATCCGGTATCCATTTGACAGGAAGCTAAATGGACCCCAGGGCCGGCCTGGGCAGGTGCGGAAAATCTCACCCCCACCGGGATTCGATCTCCGGACCTTCAAGTCTGTAGCGGTTTTGTTTTCCGACGACGCTATTCCGGCCCCAAACCAAGGGTAGAATCGCGTCACCATCGTATTACCATCTTATCGTGAGTAGTGCCCAGTGTGAGAGCTCCC
>JGI20166J26741_11513252_pt1 | contig 12566 bp, 6 predicted proteins | sample TergutCu122P5_FD_26741 | JGI IMG/M metagenome (IMG submission 26741) | reverse complement strand
ATAATCGAATGAAATACCTGATAAAAATATAAATAAATTCATTCTTGCAAAGTGCAAGATTGAATTTATGATTTAGTTTATTTAGGTTCTATTTTTTTTTTTAAGTTCTAGTTAAAAGTGAAGTGCGTCACTGCCAATAATATTTAACGACAACAAGTCCAATACACATTAGGAATCTAAATAACGTCTAACATTGAATTTGGCTGAGTGCTTTAGACATTTGAACAACCCTGAAACTATAGAACAATCAGAATTCCACGCGTTTTCCGCAACTACCAATTCTCTTCAAGGGCCGGGTAGCGTAGTCGGTATAGCGACTGCCTACGGGCTGGACGGTCCGGGGATCGAATTCCGGTGGTGGAGAGATTTTCCGCACCAGTCCAGACCGGCCCTGAAGCCCACCCAGCCTCCTGTACAATGGGTACCGGGTCTTTCCCGCGGTTAAGGTGCTGCCGGGGCGTGACGCTGACCCCTCACCCCCTTCTAGTGCAGAGGTCTAAAACAGAGTGGAGCTATACCTCTACTCTCCCTAAGGGCCATCGTGGCCTGTGAAAGGGTGAAACCTACCTACCAATTCTCTTCAGTCAAAACGTTCTGTTGTAACGCACGGTTCCCAGACACTCTAAGTCGGTGTTTAGCGGCAGCTCCCTTAACGTATCTTTCTCAGTGGTTACTGAGTTAAACTACCACAACCGAAATAAAGGAAGGTATTACTCTGCGAAAATTTGAATACAGATATATGCAGCGGCCTGTCACTTGCTTGAAAGGTGAGCTGGTCGAAACGTCGTGTCAAGTATCACGGGATTAAAGTGTAGGACTACAAAATTGTGGTTCGGGTAAACTGAAATCTGTCCCTGCGCACGAAATGAGGGGGAGGGGGGGGGCGCAGACGGGGAGGCGTATAAAAATTATTATAAGCTAACTCACAGAACTATCAAACAACAAAATTGGTTTACGCATATCACACATTTCACATGTTATTGTAATGAAGCAGTGATAGCTCAATAACCTTACTGCCAGCTGAAACACTTCTCGCAGTAGAACACTGTACGTGCGAACAACAGCTTTATACAAATGACTCGGTAACAATTCCACTCGAGTCATAGAAATGCTTTTAGTTACCCCGCAGCTGAGTGGTTCATGCCACTGGATACGTTCTGGTTTTGAAAACAAAATTCCCAACATACTGGACAGACTTTGAGAAAAAGATGTGGAATGTAGGTGTACCCGGTTTCAATTTAATATATAATTTATGCTGAAACAGGTCTCCAGCTACAGAATGTATATTTTTTTTTTACCTGGCGCTACAACCCCCGTTGGGGGTTGTATTTTACAGCCCTCTAGCGGGCTTTAGCCTCCTCGCTTACGAGGTTTCTTGATCACATACAACGACGAGCCACAGTCGGTAGGACTCCTCTGAACGAGTGATCAGTCCGTCGCAGAGACCTCTACCTCACAACACACAAACATCCAAGCCCTGGGTGGGAATCGAACCCACGATTGCAGCAGGCGAGCGGCCGTAGGCCTACGCCTTAGACCGCGCGGCCACTGGGACCGGCACATAATGTATATTGCATCCGGCATTTGCACACCCACCTGTACACCTTATTCGCAGCAGCTGGATGGCAGATATATGATAATGGCCAACCCTCTGGAGGACTCATATCTGTATGTGATGTCCATAGTTGCAGAAGAATAAGGGTGAGATCTGGAAGCCGGAAGGAGCTGCAGTTTCCTTGGCCAGCTGACGAAGTACGTGTTACCCCAGGAGAAAGCACATCAACAAGCTACAGCCTCGGTTCTTCCTATATATATATATATTTCCACGATGCCTTCAATTTTCCTTTCAAGTGCGTATGAGATAGAAAATACACTACACTGTTCCTCTCTCGACATACTTGTTCTCTTCACAGTATCGAGCTGTGTCTACTTCTCAGTCGGTAATGCACCACAGCATGTGATACCGACACTGAAGATCACAGCAGTTACTCCCTTCATTTTCGTATTGATAAACCACTATACTCAGTACCCCGGTAGCGTTCCCTGTAAATAACGCTATTACAGAAACTTTCAGCAAGGAAACAAAAGCCACGACACACTCAATTTAAGAAACCGAAATTCAACGATAACGATAAAAAAATCCAGATGAATAACGAAACCGCACCTAAAAACATTATCGCAGTACTTATTCATGAATACATACACACGCTTTCTAATTAAGATAGGTTTTTCATCACCCAGGAAATGCTATAATATTACAACAATACACAGCGCATAAGGGTGCTTATAATCTCAGTACTTCCCCGACCATTCTGCAAAATTCAGCTGCCATACATACACCAAAGAACGTAACAACAAAAAATGTGAGTTGGCAACAGTGAGTTAGTGCCATTACAGGTACAAGTGTATTTTGTTACAGACAAACAACTGTTTAAAACATTTTAATTCGTGACGCTGTCAATAACCAAGACTAGGTGGTGCAGAGGGGCGTGAATGAAATGTGAGTATGGATCACTGGTGGAATGATACTGAAGGGGAAACGGAAAAACTCGGGGACATAACCTGCCAAAGTACCACTCTGTGCACTTCACATCTTGTGCGCAGTACCCTGGAATCTAGTAACACTCAACATAATTCATATGTACGTCTATTCTCTATCTCTGAACTAAATTGCACACATTAGCACCAGGACCTCACTGGTTACTTCCTTACTTACTTACTCCATGGAGCAGATTTCTTCTTGAGAAGCTAACCGGTTCTCAGCTAGTCAAGAAATTCCCCGCATTTTATGGAACACGAAGGTTCATTACCGCACTCACAAGCGCCCGCCACTGTCCCTATCCTGAGCCAGCTCGATCCAGTCCATACCCCCACATCCCACTTCCTGAAGATCCATATTAATATTATTCTCCCATATAAGCCTGGGTCTTCCAAGTGGTCTCTTTACCTCAGGTTTCCCCACCAAAACCCTGTATAAGCCTCTCCTCTCCCCCACACGTGCCATGTGCCCCGACCATCTCATTCTTCTCGATTTGATCACCCAAACAATATTTGGTGAATGGTACATATCATTAAGCTCCTCATTATGTAGTTTTCTCCATTCTCCTGTTACCTTGTCCGTCTTACGCCCAAATATTCTCCTCAACACCATATTCTCAAACACCCTCAGCCTATATTCCTCCCTCAATGTGAGCGACCAAGTCTCACACCCACACAACAAAAGGCAAATTATAGTTCTGCATATCTTCGTCCTTAAATTTGTTGACAGCAAACTGGATGACAAAATATTTTGCACCAAATGATAGCAAGCATTCCCTGGCTTCAATCTGCTCTTAATTTCTTCCTGAATAGAATTTTGATTTGTTAAGGTTGCTCCCAAATATTTGAACTCTTCCACCCTCTCAAAGGAACTATTTATCAGTCTTTATACTGTGACTTCGTCCTACATCCTGATCTCGAGACAAGACCATGTACTTAGTCTTATCAGCATTTACTTCTAGTCTAGCTGGCTCTTTGGACGAGGGGTCAGTATAGATGCGAGTATAATAGACTCTTCCAAGGCTTTCGATTTAGTTCCTCGTGATCGGCTGCTTACTAAACTGGCGGCTTCGGGCGTGGATTCGAGGGCAGTCGTTTGGGCAAAGGAATTCCTTGTAGGTCGTACATAAAGGGTTAGAGCAGGAAGGCAACTGTCAAAGTAACTTCAGGTGTGCCGCAAGGGAGCGTTTTGGGCCCACTAATGTTTCTAGTGTACGTAAATGATATTTAGAGCAACATCGACTCGAGTATTAGATTCTTCGCTGACGACTGTATAATTTATAGGAAAATCACAAATAAAAACGACATAGAAAAGTTTCAGAAGGATCTGGACACCCTGGGGGAATGGGCGACAGAAAATGGGATGAAAATAAATCCCAGTAAAAGTAACGCAATAAGATTTACGAAAATCCACTGGGCTACTCCCTTGGTGACTCAGTTATAGGTTTGGTCCTCATTAGTTAAAGCCATAAAATATAAAATTCTATATTCTACAGAAATATTGTCATAACAAAGGCTGTATATTTTTCCACATTCTAATACCACACATCACTTCAGGTTCCTAATTTAAGTGGTACTGGTGGCGCTCCCGGCTCTCAGTTTCGTGCATCTGCCATACCGTTATTACTGAATGTAGGGAACTTAAAACTACGTGGCTCGTGTGTTCTCCTGTGGCGTAACTGTCACGCCATGTTTCGTAAAAATCGACTATCTGATTCAAATGTTAGAATGGGAACATGTCCAGAAAACACCGTGATCTTATTAGCCCACATCTTTCGCTTCGGAGGAAGAAACGCAGGCTAAACAGGAGTCCAAATGTGAAGTTGCACTTATATTCCCAACATCCCCTATCCGTACAACTCTCGCACTACCACTGTGTTGCTTGCAGAAACGCTGTGCCTTATATGGCACCCCTGTCCAAGCAGCTCTGAACTGTGGGGTCGAAATTCAGCACTGGCACGTGACTTGTCACCAGTGACAGTGACGGGTGAGGACAGAAAGTCTGTTTATACTAGTTGCTGACTATGCAATCGAAAAAAATATGCGTTTACCGGTACACGCTTCTGATACCTGGAAAGATTAATATGTTGCGTGATGATGTATTAAGCATGTCTGTTTGCCAATTTCAGTGTCAAGTCCTTTCCAGCACCTGTACAACTATTCAAATTTACTGCGATGCTACTTCATGTCGAATGGTAAAGAGCTACCGACGTTTAGAAGGGCAGTGCCTTCACCTTCAGCGTGATCTGTCCAAGAAGAGTGCTTGGACTGCTCTTGCTCTACTGTCTGACCTTGAAGATGAATGCACCACAACACTTCTTAACGTCGGTACCCACTTACCAGTCTCCACCGCGTAACATACGAGACTTCAATCTTCACCAGCACTGTTATGACAGCCTCAAACCTCTCATGCGTACAGTCTTTGTCTTGGACAGCCGATATTAGCTGATAAATGCCTACCGTATCACATATACTTGTACACTAAGCAGGTTGAAACAAGCGATATCAGTTTGTGTCTTGTATTGGGAGGCGTGCGCTTCGAATCTCGAATCAGTGAGAGGCTACGACGACTGAAGACGTTCACGATTTTCCTCGGCCCCTCAGGCATATGCCGACACAGCATCTCAAATTATACCACTAACGGTTCCACCCACGTTTCCAATTAATTATTTACGGCTGCATAGGCCTATGTCCGAGAAACTGACAGCGCCATTAAATAACCCATAAAATAAACGTAACGTATCGCGAATAGTCTTGAGAAGGGACATACCCTTGCGTCAATCAGGAACTTAATTTTAAATATCACTCACATACAGTTCATGCTGCTAACAGGTAAGTGGCATACAAAATGTCAGTGGGGCAGGTTTTTCTTCGAGCACTTCGGTTATCCTCCATCGGTATCATTGAACCAGGGCTCCGTACTTTTCTTCACTTCAATTTACTCTTATCAGAAGAACAAACGGGCAAAGCCTAGCAACCTTTAAAGAAAGACAAGCTCTTTCGGATCGAGAAGCACTGGACAGAAAAGTACTTTCAAATTGTTTCTTCCTACTGTTTGTTGTTTGTGTTTGTTTTCCTGGCGTTACAACCCATTTGGTGGTATTTTCACAGCCCAGTAGCGGGCTTTAGCCTCCTCGTTTTCGAGGTTTCTTGATCACACTCAACGACGCGCCACAGTCGGTAGGACTCCTCTGGACGAGTGATCAGCTCGTCGCAGAGACCTCTACTTGACAACACACAACATTCACAACAGACAAACATCAATGCCTCAGGTGGGATTCGAACCCACAACCTCAGTAGGCGAGCGTCCGAAGACCTACGCCTTAGACCGCGCGGCCACTGGGACCGGCTGTTTCTTCTTACTGCGAAGGGCAATCCATGGCTGCCGAAACAACATATCGTATACCTAGATTCCATTTCGGGATATAGGAGTTTCAGTAGTCATAAACTGTAAAAACACTAAATTCACGTACAAACAGGGTTTTTATGCCCTGAGATGTGACACACGACGCGTCAATAAGGTGTCCCTTCTCCAATGTGTATTTTGCCTGCCTCAGGTTAAACAAGCTGCCTGCTGTAGGCTTGCTGACATGTTCTTACAAACTTCTGTGATAAATCAATTAGAGCAGTACATTCCACGTACTCAACACGGCCTTATGGTTCACAAAAGTATACACCCAAATCCATCAAAATCCCCTCACGCCATTTCTTTCAGCTCCCTTTTCGTCGTTCTTTTCACTGTCCCATTTCCCTCCTGCAGCCCGTGGGTTTATTTTAGCTCAGCAGTGTGTAATTATATGACTCGCCGTATCCTGTGGTGTTAGTCAACTACGTTCTAAGAATCCAGAGATTGTTTCAGGTGAGAAAAGCAAAGGGAATCTTTTACAAGGGCTCTGCGATTTAGAGCTCAGAAAAACCCAGCATGAACGCCAACGACGCCAGGAAGAACTTGCTTCCGTTGACTGCACAGACATGTGCACTTAGGATTTGTATCTCGAACGAACAGCCACGTTTCTCAGTTTTAAAGTCGCATTTTTTCTACTTCGCAATTTTAAAATACGTCAGGAACATTCGACAGAAAAAAGAGCATATTGTTGGCAGGCAGATTAGGCGCAGAAATATTACGGTAACAACAGTTTAAATCAAATCATGCTGACTACACAGATCGAATAATAATAATAATAATAATAATAATAATAATAATTATTATTATTATTATTATTATTATTATTATTATTATTATATAATGGGTTCCCTTTGTCAAGGCACCACTACGACTCATAAGGTGTAACTGCTCGTGTTTTCAGAGGTACCCACATTTACTCCAAACGCGTGCACGGATGGCGCATTAGAACCGTCCTCTCTATTAATAATCCAGCTTTTTAATTCAAATTCTATAGTTCTCTCTAGCCGATAGAGTTGGTACATTCCTAAAGAGTTGTCTCTCCGTTTATGAAGATGGCTGTCCAGCATTAAGCTCGTTAAGGCGAAATAAAGATTGACACAGTGTGACAATACGTATAAAGTGCAACCTTCCGATATGGAACAGCAGATCGTAGTTTCCCATGTGTCAATCTTGGTTAAGAACAGTTATATGTGAAGGAATGTCTGAGCAGCAGCAGTAACAAGTAACCTAAGCTCGTAGCAAATTGGAGTAATTCAACTACATGGTATGTACACTCGGACGGCAGAGGATGGCAAGACACTGAGCTCCAATTCGCCTGTGACAACAGCTGGCCACACAACCAACCATGTCTAACATTTGCCCGGTAACAGACAGAAAAGAGCGGTTAAAGGAATAAACTGTAGGGTTTTGGAGTGGAAACGTGAAGCGAATGAAACAGACCAGCTTAGGCGGGAGAATTTTAAAATTGATCTTAGAACAAACAGAATGGGATGAAGTGGAATGGACTGATCTGGCTCAGGACAGCGGAACGTAACACGCAGTTACAAACGCGGTAATGAAGCTTCTGGTTTTCTAAAATGAGGAAACATTCTTCACTAGCTACAGAACTATTAGCTTCCCACGATACACTTTGTTCCACGAGTCAGCTACTTAGTCAAAAATTATTCCTCGAAGGCCAAATCCTCTGAGCATGTACATACTATGACTCAACGGTGACAACGACACCAGCAACAACAACAACAACAATAACAGCAGCAACAGCAACGTTATAATGCTTACCAGAAAACAGGCGATTGTTACCAACTCCATAGCCACGGAGGAGTTAAGTAGGAAAACCATCTCATACAAATGCTGCACCATTCTGAATTCGTATCCCGAAATTAAAATCAAAACGAATGTAAACACTCATATGTGCTTCGTTTCTTCCTTCTGCTTACAACAACGAGTAATTAAATTAATTATAAACGTCCTTCGCAAAATACTCTTCTGTACAGCACACTGAGCCTAAGGAAACAACACTTTTACAAACAAGGCGATGCACATAATTCAACGCACATGTCAAACTGTATTCGGCTGCTACTAATATTTACAGTTTACATGCTACAGTATTTACTGATCTGAAACTTTTGTAACTTCGGCTTTATGCAGTAATTTGCAATTCACTTTATCACCAAACATGAGAAGTGAAAATGCAAATGAAATGAACAAGTTTTCATATCTGGCATGCACAGTAAAGAAACCATAAGTAAAAGCCGCCAATGAGCTGACTCCACCATCACTCAGTGACTGCAGCCCCTGCAAACGGACGACACGCACCTCACTGTCCGCCAACACCTACACACACTTCAGCATGAACATGAATCGCTGGCAGATCAGGACGCATGTTTCTTTGCCCAGTGGCTTAATTCTGTAACATGCCTTAACTCGTCCGACAGATTTTACGGGAGTGGTTGAGTCCTGGCGCGCGAGGTTCGTTTCCGATGTGCTCCGGGCCACCCAACATGCAGGCAGAGGTCGATCAATCCAGACCGATAGCATCAACTGGCCACCTGCTCAACAGACGCGTCCCTGACGGACTCCGACGTCGCTACCACTTCGTGCGCCCCAAGCTGTCGCACTGCCAGGCATCTGTAGGTCCAAACCCCTAAGAGACGGTTCACATAGCGCAAAAAGAAGCAAAGTACTAGCCCGCATCAACACAAATGGATGTCAATCGACAGGAAATTCCGCACATATATCGACAATGCCGATACGAACATCGATTGGTTTTATATATATGGGTTTCAGGGGTGTTTAAATTGTATTGCTTATTTAATTTACTCTAGGGTTGGCCACAACGCGGCTCGGGCCAAGGTGCCTTAAATAAATAACATTCCTGTAGTTTGCATACATATTAGGCTGACAGTAAACCGTGTTCTGAGACTTTCTAATGGAGATCCACAACTAACAAGCTAACCTACTATCGTTGAATGAACAGAAATATGAAACCATCAAACAAGGAAAATGTATTTTATTTTATCAGCGCGTGGCTCTTGTCTAAGTTGCTTCCTGAAGTGCGAACCCGAAGCACCCTCGTCTAGGCGCCGTTCTTAATCAGTAGGATTCGGACAAACATCGACAACTTTTCCGGACTCACAGCCTGCACATTCATACAAAAACATCTGCGAAGGAGTCCACACTAACACTACGTACAAGCTGCCCACGAAGTTCAATCGAATACTTCGAGTAAGTTACCGCCTCCAAATAAACACGCCACATCTTACAAAGGTCAACCGATTCAAGACGTTCACAGAAACAATCGCTGTTTGCTATAAATCCAAAAGAACCCCATAAATAAGCAAAAGATACGACATATCGTGTTGTTTGAAATTAAAGGCCGTGGTATGCACAGTTACCACTACCACAGAGAGAGTTTAAAGCACTGTATACTCATACAATATGTTTACCAGTATAGCGTCTCCTCTGCCTGCAATTATGAAACTCACCAGTACTCATCACCATTAGTTTCGTATCTCTTAAACCGAATTCCTCCCAAATCAAACAATAAATACTAAAAGTAGGAAAGAATTTAATTTACGTCCCCAAAAGTAAATATGGCTTTAGATGCACCGATTTTCACTAAACTCAGTCACCCAATTCAGTTTTCTAGACACTGCCTGTACCGAGTTTGACGCGAGTCGGACAAAAAGGTGGAAAGTATTCTACGTGCAAGGGTGAAGTATGCCTTTCACGTCGCCGATTTTCACGGAACTCCCAACTGCTCAACTACAGTGCATAAATTTTATCCAAATCGGAAGAAAAATTTAGAAAATGGAGGAAACTATTATTTACACCTGTAAGTAAAGCATGGTCATCACTGTACCGACTTGCACGAAACTCAAAACTGCTGAACGACATCATGCACAGATCTCATCTACCGAATTTCGCCCAGTGGTAACGGTAAAGTTCACCCCATAACAGGCCATAATGGGTCAGAGGGCGTAGTTTCTTCAAACTCGGCACTAGATGGGGATGTGTGGTAAACGCAACGCCCCGCCCAATTTAACCCCGGGAAAGAGACCCGGTATCCACTGTACAGGAGACTGGGTGGGGCCCAGTAACGGTCTGAAGGCGTTCTGAAAACCTCGCCCCAACCGGGATTTGATTCCCGGACCGTACGAATTTCGCCCAAACTGGTCAAGAAAGTGGAAATTCATTTACGTCCTTAAGTAAAGTACGACTGCCACAGCGCCAATCTTTACGAACTTCATGCTCTCTCAACAATTTTCTGTAAAGAACTCCTGTACAGAACTCCATAAAAGTCTGGACAAACGGTTTATTCATACTAGGTCACAGAAGAAAGGAAACAGACGAACGGGTGGATGTGATTTCTACATAAGGCGTTACTTTTTATTTCATTAAAAAAAAGAAAGAAAGAAAATGATTTCTTCAGAATCAGTGCATACCTGACACAGAACACTGATTTACAAACACCAATAATGGCTAGAAATCATAAATGTACATAGATACTCATGTGCAGTGCCTGTCATTTTTATCCAGTTTTAAACAAAACTGGACTCCGCCAACGAATTTTATTGCAATCCCACACAAGAAATTTCATGAAAATCTGTCCGGTGGGAGTCACCCTGAAACACGCGGATGAAAAAGACAGACACGTTGAAGTTTGTCGCTTGCAAATGTGCCTAGTAAGGCACAGTAAATACACCACAGAACACCTGTTTTCTCATCAGTTACGGCAATCTGAATATTTTTTATTCACATCAGAATTAGTTCTGCTACTACATGCAAGCCACGAACATACAGATAATGTGAGAATGAAAGGTCACAGATGCCTAATTACAATTCACAAAGACAGCAATTCCCGACGATTTTGAACATGCAATATCTGTGACTTGGGCAAAACGATTTTAATTACATGGCTATGATCACAGACGTTACACAAGCATCTCCTTGACAAGCCAGTTGCATCACATACAACCACAAGACTAAATACCGCTCTGCATTTCATCACCGCATTATTTAGCTTTATCCAAAACTTTCCACAGGCATTAAAAGAAAAATCTGCTTACTCGGAATTTGGAATCAGAACCGTAAAAATTAGGCTAAAATCTGAATTCCAATAATAAATAACCTTCAACAAACTAATTTACTGAACAGGCAGAAATAGACAATTTGCAGTAAATCCAAGACTCAAACAGATGGACTCTGTACCTGAATTCAGATGTGTCCCTAACAACTTCATACTAGAACATTTATCAAATTACCATCTAGTTTATCAGTCAATATGACTGGCTTCCATTTATACTCCAAAATAAATGTCTTCATGGTGTGTACAGAGATATCTCTATAATTATTATACCAAAAACGGAAGCGTATCATCCTCCAACTGCACGTGATTTACACATCTTAAAAATCTTGATTTACACAATTCTAAGACATTAAATGGGAGGTTTAATACTGAATCTTAATATCTGCATTGTATTCCAACAAAGCCAACTACTGTTACAGCAGTTTGCAGAAAAAATGATATACAGAACATATGCAAAATAGGGTGTACTTACTTTATGTTCAAGTGACCGTACATTGTGATAAGCTTCGTATAATACAACCAACTAGATGCATCAAATATCCGACATTTATTTTGTCATAAAACTCTACATGTTTCGGGCATCTTCTGTGCCCATCATCAGGAGTTATCTCCTGTACGCACGGCAGTTGGTATGTTTCATGCAGGCTATGTGACCACTTCCTAGCAGAGAAAGGTTGGAACTCTGGTCACAAAGCCTGCATGGAACGTACCAACTGCCGTGCGTACAGGAGATAACTCCTGATGATGGGCATAGAAGATGCCCGAAACACGTAGAGTTTTATGACAAAATAAATGTTGGATATTCGATGCATCTAGTTGGTTGTTTTATGTGAAGGATGTACTTACCTCAAGGAGGGCATGAAGTTGTCTGTCTTCCAGGACAGAATGCAGGAAGTCACGGTCATTGAGAGGTGCTTCTTGAAGACAGTGAATGTCATCCAGCGAGTCAAGAACCAGGCTCACAGCTCCTTGAGAAAGACCAACACACAACTTACAAATGTGCTCACTGCATATTTTGTTACTGCCCCTCAATAAGAACTATTAAAGCTTTCAATTACATTTGATTTTTCCATTGTAATGTTAAGGCCATCATTTAAGGATAACAAGTTATGAACAGTACACAACAGAAAGAACAGGACTATAGGTCAATAGACAGGTCTTACATTGGCATTCCTTGGGCTGGCTGTCACAGCTGTTCCAAGCAGTTACACATAGACATTAAACTGCGCCAACATGATGACAAGATTAAATACAAACACAATCTAAGTATGACATTTAAAATATTTCAGACAAATGACACAGCTGTCTTGACATAAATGGCAACTACACTTTAGAAAACATGTTTGTCAATGACAGGTTCTGAACCCTGCAATACATGAGATGAAGTTCTCAGTGAAAAATTGGGAAGATCAGTTCCACTGCAGGACCTCCCCTCAAAAAATGTTTATTTCCATAAAGCATGAATGCCTCTCACATGCATCTTTTTTTTCCTCCTCCAATGGCACCACATGTCCTCTCAGACTTCGTGCCCCC
>JGI20166J26741_11513141_pt1 | contig 12566 bp, 8 predicted proteins | sample TergutCu122P5_FD_26741 | JGI IMG/M metagenome (IMG submission 26741) | reverse complement strand
TTTTTTTTTTTTTTTTTTTTTGCAATTTGTAACTAAAAAGAATCAACTCATCCATATCCAGATATCTTGAGGAACAAATACATTATTAATATCCACAGTACCAGATTTTTAGGACTGACTACTGATACTTCCTTGTCTGGGAAATATATTAAGGAATTAAAATCTAAATTAAATAAAGCATGTTACACTATCAGCTCAATCAAACCGTTCCTGTCTTTAGAAGTAATAGGAATCAGTTATTTTTCTTATGTTCATTCAATTCTCTCACATGGTAAAATATTTTGGGGAATTCATCTTATATTAAAAGTATTTTCAAAATTCAGAAAAGAATACTTAGTGTTGTTATGAGTTGTGGTTGGAGGGACTCCTGCCGTGAGTTGTTTAGACAGCTAGATATTTTACTGCTAATTTCTCAATATATATTCTCTTTGCATTCATTTATTATACAGAACAGGGGTCAATTTCTATCCAATTTGAAGATTTGAGGTATCAATACAGATATAAATCTAATTTACTTTCACCTTCAGCATATTTAACTTTACATCAGAAAGGTGTTCCTTAAGGAGTAGGATTTATAACCACTTGCTATCAATTATCAAGGACTTATCACATGATGGGAAATGTCTTCAAACAGCTTTAGAGAGATATTCCTTCTATAGCTTGGAGGAATATTTTAATCAAAACAAGTCAAGGTCTAGTTTCTTTTCAACATCATTCTGCAGATGCACCAGTAGTTCATCACTGTCACATATATGTATATTTAATTTACTCAGCATTGGCCTCACCTGAAAATACCTCATTTTTTTTTCTTTTAATATGCATGATGTGAGGAATATGAAACCACCTGAAGCCATGCATATGTCCTCATTTCCTTCTACATTTTTCTTTAAATGTCACATGATGTATTTACTTAACTGCCATTGTCCACAAAATGTGGACAGGAAACAACAATACCAAAGTGTCTAAAAAATATTTGTGTTTTGTTGGATATGTGTGAATGGTAGTTTCACTTTTGTCAGTTAAGGGTGGACATGGCCTGAGAGAGCAGGTAATTAATATACTGTTCTGTTCATCACCAGTAACAAGACATTGTCAACAGAAACTCTCTGCATGCCATTAACTGTTAGAAATAAACATTCCACATGCATGATTGTAACAACCCTGTACATTAATTGGAGGGGGGGGGAAATATTCTGGCCGCTAATGCTAATAGTGTTCTGAAGGAATCTGCCAGCTTCATTTTCAGGGTTTCTCTTATTAGTACTAATAAAAATATTATTGGAGTAATTATGCTGTAACAGGGTTAAGACCTCTCCACAACTGAAATACTGAACCTTCCTATCAAGCCTTTTTATTTATCCAACTAATGCATAATGAGACTGCTCTAAAAGAATGTTAAAAATTTACATTAATATTTACATTAGAAGTGTTCCTACACCTTTCAGTTTAAACAACCATCATCAGGGAGCTTGCCATTTGTGCTTGGCTAAAATTATAATAGTCCATTAAAATACATCACTAAGTTTGGTTCAGCTGTATATTCTATCCACTTCTTGTTTTGTGTAGGGCACATTGTGCAGAATGGCAAAACTGAACCTACCTTTTATCTATTCACACAGCTATAAAACCACCAATCTAAACACATTACCCCCTATAAAGTAAGGGGGTTACAAAAATTGCATTCTACTGAAGTGTAGGATGCATTACTGTAAATAGGGTGTTAGCAGCAATGTTCTCACTATACGATCATTGAACATTTTGCTCACCTAGACAAGGACTAGAGTACAATTTGCAAAGTACTGTATTATGCTTTCACTATCAACCTTCATCTGCAGGCACTAAAATTAAAACCTAAAATCAATACTGAAATAAACAGAACATGGTCTTCATATTGCACACTTTGATTGTAGATTATTATTTCAGCCTTTCTTTAAAGCACCATAATACTTGGGTTATTTTCTGGACATTTTACAAAGAAAACATTCAATAAATGGAAAGCTCTACACACAGTGCCATCTGTTGGCAAAGACAAACAACAAAACCATTTTTCAAATAATTTACAAATTTAGACTGAAAATGCTTGTCATATTTTAGTCATGGTGCAAACAATTATATAACTCTTTCTTTGGAGACTTAAGACATTCAGTGCCCTCCAGTGACTTGATAAACAAAAAATCTAACAAAAATAAAAAAAAATAAAGAACTTCATGTTTTCATAAATGACCGCAAATTTCTTGACCAGCAGGGTAAGTATCAGCTTCTCTTTAAGGTACTTCCTCCAAAGAGTGAACTTACAGTAGCTGGGTTTAAAGTATGTTCTTTTACCTACCAGTATCATTATGGCCAAAAGGAAAATAAACACATATACTATACAAGGCAGAATCATAGATACTGACATGAGACAGGAACTGTAGGAGTACATCAATGCTGGGAAATATGTTTAAGAGTTTGGTTTGGACAGTCTACGATCCCTTATCTGCTACCCATCTGGACATAAGATCAGAATGAGTGATAGTGAAATACCAGCAGAAGGAAAGAGAAGAGCAGGAAGGCCCAAAGTAAGATGAAATGACGACATAAATAATGGCATGAGAAGGCAAGTTTTAGAAATTGGAGGATAGAAGCTAACAATACAGATGGATGGCAGGGAATCCTGGCAAGATGCCAAGGCCTACTTGGGGTTGTAGTTCCTTTTGTAATGATGATGATATGCTACCCATTCCATCCCTCAGATCCACATACATTTCTGACACTGAATGCATGATTTTGTACTAGTCACTAGAGCTATATAATTATTACAATTACAAGTATAGACAACGATTCAGAAGTAAGAGAAGCATCACTCTGTTGCAAGGTATGTCCACATACGCAATCCTAACAATCCACAAAACTATACAGGGTCATATCTGAAAAGACAGTAATAAAGTCACTGCTATGAAAACATCAAATGTCTCACTTCATGAGATTTTTGCATAGTTTGCTTGTTTCTTGCAGTGACAAGAGTGGATGCACTGTACAACATCAAACCTGTATAGGTGGTAGAAAATATTGTTGCATTTCTGATTATGGTTCTTCCTTGCTCATTCAATAAAATGACTGAAATGTTTTTACAACCTGTAACAGCTCCCGGATAGGAATGAAAAACTCTACAACTCTTTCTACATATGGATGTACCCATTACATCCTTCTTTGCTGACTGTTAATTAACCATCACATGACATCATCATCTGTAACTGAAGACAATTCTCAATACTAACTAAGAAACTGGTATTCAATCAGGTGCATCAATGTGCAAATGTCAGTGTGATGGGTTCATACAACCAGCTGTATCAGTGTTACAGTAACCTTGTTTACTTCCACAGCCCCACATGACAGAGCAAGGTTGCTGACAGCACAGTATTAGTCAAAGAAAAAACATTCTTGCTACATTACCCTCTGGCTGCTATCTTACCCTGCCAGAGAAACTGAGGCAGCAGGTTCCTACAGAATGGTGGCATTTATCTGCTGATCTACACACCACCATAAAAAAAAGAAACAGCTCAAACTACATGCAGCTGATAACTTCCTTTCTGGCAGTAAAGTGCCACTATTCACACCATATTTCCCCCCTTTCTTTTCACGACTTGTTTAAGAAAATATGTGAAATTTCCTCATACTATGAACATTTCAGCATTGCAGTGAGAAAACTGGAGATTACGAGATGGGTCAGAACGAAATGCAGTTTCATTAAGTTTGTGTATTTCTGTCTGCAGTACTGTTAAAAACTGTGATAAACACAGAGGTGACAGTTCCACTAGCGACATAAGAAAAGTGGGGAGAAACTTAAATTTGTAATTGTATCAAACACACACGTGATAATGACCATACTCCTGTGACTGTAAGCCAACCTTATTTTCTGATGTTTCATTGTCCAAAAATGCCCACTGGCTCTGAATCAGCATCATTCATATATGGGCAATATAGGAGGTAATGTTGCTGAGTGTTAATGGCACATTTTACTGCAAGGCAGCAGTGCACATACATTCTGTACAGCTTAACAAATATGATTAGTTCAGTTTCTTCGCTTCCCAGCATTGCCAACAGTAGCCACATACAGCTGAACATTCTCCAAAAATGTTCAGTCTGGCTCTGGGGCTCACCCAACCTCCTATTCAGTAGGTAATGGGTTCTTTTCCCACGGGTAAAATGGTTGGGGTGTGATGTCGACTGCTCACCTCCATTTAGCGCCAAGGTTAAGTGTAAGTACAGCCATACCTGTTCCCCCATATGCCTTCATGGCATGGACGTAAACTTTACCTTAACATCTTCCTGCCAAGTTTGGGTGTAGATCAATTTGGGTCCAAGCAGCTGGATTTTGGAACACATGCTTCAAAGGTCTGCTGAAGTATAAAAATCCTGTATGTTCTTTCTTTTTTTCGTTTTTTTTTTTGGGGGGGGATTCTATATAAAACTCAGTTCAGCTTAGAGTCAAATAGAGTATGTGATTAAGCACCACCCTGCCTGGCAGTGGGAGGGGCTTTTAAATACCACCATTCCTATGGGTAGAACCTCTACAAATGATTAGTTAATACAGACACATTTGTTATTCCACAAAACTGATCATACAACTGCCTGAACAAGAGGTCCAAGTCCAAGTTTAGACATTTGTCTGTCTATAGTAAAGATGCTGTAATCAGTCATCTCAGGGCAGAAGCAAGCAGAGCAAGCCCCTGCATCAAAGCCTTAATACATGCAAATGCCAGGGGAAGGGTCGAATGCCTTGGTGTTCATTGTGCCCGGTCCAAGGAAGAAGCTATTTTGAAACTATGGTCTCTCTACAAAGTGGGTCCAGGAATTTTAATGCATTTTCAGTGCATCACACCTCATATTACTGAGTGTCTGCACTGAGTCCGTGGTCTGGTATTCAGAACAGAACTGTTTTGGAGATGTGTGTTGTCCAATGATTGACATTAGTTCTTTCTGATGGGTCAAACCAAGTGCCATTTTCACCAGAGAACAGGCAACAAATTCAGTCTCCAAGACATATTCTGTTCAGAATTCCACAGTGCACAGAGTTCACAAACCCAATAACTCTTAATATACTGCTGTCTGAATCCTTCAGAACTGAAGTAAACATTACACTATGTTCATCGTTACGATATTTTCACGTTGCTGGTGACAACATTTTTGTGTTTTCGGTCAAAAAGTTCTCATTGGCATACACTTCTACTAACACATTCATATATAATGTTTTTAACTTTTACTTTAATTCATCCCAAGCCAATCTCACTGTTACATTCAACACATCTAAAATCTTTCTCAGAATAATGTTTATTCAAAATTTGTTTATACCCAAAAAACCTCAAGTCAAGTTCCACCATCCTTTGTCAATTAGTGGTGACTTGCTCTTCCCACCAGTAAAGATTCACTTACCAGTCCAACAGGCTAAAGGTTATTTTTCTATGTACACTGTGTGACATGCGACATTTATTTCTTGGAATGTGTGCATCATTAAATAAACCACTATTATATACACACACAAAGCTATCAACTTATATTTCTAATCTTAATGGTTTTACAAGATTGAAACATACATTATTATTATTATTATTATTATTATTATTACTACTACTACTACTACTACTACTACTACTATTACTATTAAATATTATTACACAAACCCTTTAAGAACAGCAGCACATCTTCAGTGCTCATTTTTTTTTTAGTGCTGCCATTCGAGTTTCCAGGCCACTTATATTCTTTATAATTGCATCCAAGTTCTGCTTGACATTTGTCTGGACATCTTTCATTACTGTGTCATTGTTCTGTAGACTGTTTATGATCTGTTGCTGCAGGGCTTCCAGTTGTGTCAAAGATTTATTGAAGTCCACAGCTAAAACCAACACACAAAACAAAATAATAGCACAATGAATTGTCTGCATTACACAAACTAATCTTTGTAAGGTAGAGTAAAGTAAAGGTAAAGTTCACCCTACAACAGGCCATGATGGCCCAGACAGACTCCTTCTTTAACCTTAGCAGTAGATGGGGGTGGGTGGTCAACACCATGCCAAGGCCGCTTTACCCCCGGGGAAAGACCCAATACCCATTGTATAGGAGGCTGGGTGGGCCTCAGAACTGACTCTTCATAAGGACAATGTCCATACAATAACAATATAAACTACTGCTACTACCCTGTCACTCCTGAATCTCAGATTCAGCATTCAGAATTGAATTAAAAAATGAAACAGTCTTTTTCACCTCTGCTGCAAGAATTAAATAACTAAAAAACCCTAAAAAACTAATCCATTCAGCATAATTAATACAGTTTTTTCCCCCTTACATATTAAAATCTGTATCAGTTCACATGCACCAATAAGACAGTGCCAGATAAATCTGAGGTTCACTCCACAGAGCTGTGACTCCTGAGTATGTAACATGCTTCATACCACCCCAGGTTTTTGGACAACTTGTGGAACCCTGCCACATTTATAGTTCAGTTTTTAAAAGAAAATGAGGAAATTAAAATATCCCTCTGGAATGCCTACATGCTGTTTTGAACTTGCTGGGACAGGATCTCTTGGTACACCCAGATAAAAAAAAAAAATGAAGCTGTCACTATGCCTCATTAAGCAACACAGCATGAAGACATATGGGGGAATGTAGGCATAGTTCCACCCATTCTTGACCTTGGCACCAAATGAGTGTAAGTGGCCAGCTTTATGCTCTGGTTGCTTTTTTCCCATGCAAAGACTCCTGGTACCCATGGATCCTACAAGAATTCTGAACACAATGGAGAAGACAGAAATCCTTGTCTACTGCCAGGAGGGAAAGGTACACATGTGGAACTGGACACATATTCTAAAGAATAAGATTTGAATCAGCTCTGATTAGACTACTGTGGTGGGTTTTTGTAGCAACTGTCATTTCCTCCCAAAACAAGGTAACAAATACAGTATTACCTTGTTTGTGTAGAGATTCTAGGGCCAGTAACCGGTCCACAGTCTGAGGCAGAACCTGGGCCAGGGTTTCAGTTTTCATCACCAACTCATATAGCTCATTCACCTGTAGTAAAATACAGATCAAAGATACAAGTACACAAGCAAAGGAACATATTATGTGTAAGTTTATGACAGTACCAATATTGGTTTGGCAAAATGTGATATATCCATTTACCCTCTGAACTAAAAGACATTCAACAGAAACAAATGAATAAACCAAAATACCAGCAGATGATGTCAATGAATGCTTGAAACCCTGGATACTTACAAATAGGAAGACCATAATAAAACTATCACTTAAACAATTCACCAAAACTACAGCCTCCCAAACGTATTAATCCTAAACAAAACTGTTCTCTAATTTTGCTGTGTAACACTGTATTGCAAATACAGGGTTACACATACTACCTTACACCATTAGACAAAAATGTGTGAGAAAAATAAATTTCTACTAAAATCAAAAGCTTTCTAACTTAAAATCAAGAAAGGAAAAAAAAAGTCACTGATAGTGTAAATGGTCAGTTCATAAGGATTCCATGAAATATCTCAATACACTATTGAGTTCCTTAATCAACAGACTGGAGACTATGTAACAAATTACACAACTTTATAGTTACAGTATTACTGAAACACAATTAAGAGAAATATGTTTCGTGAACACTGTGAATATATTCGTATCACAAATATATGTGGGATATTTTTTTCTGCCAACTGTGGCACGTGTATTGAGGAAGTGAGAGGGTGTGAATAAGGAGTCAAGGAGGAAGAAGAACATGAAATCTATGTCAGGTGATGAAGTCACTCACAACCCAAATGCTCAGAGAGCCAAAATCAGGAAACGGCAAATGATTTATAGATACATCGGATGCTGTGATGAGAAATGTTCAGATATTGTAGTTACTAAGTCTCTATGAGGTGCTACCCAAAATTTCCGAGAATTTGAATATACTGCGCAAACCATTAGCGCTACGAACTTGTGCTGCTAGGTGCCTCTTGCTGGATCTTTCAACTGTCAGTCAGCCAACTGGCATCTTTATAAGTGCATGTGTTTCCAAGTTTTGGCTGTCTTCTTTACACCATTATCATGTGTGCCTGCTAATATCAAAATGGCAATGATAAGGAGCAAAGAATTTGCATTAAATTCTCCTTCAAGCTCAACAAAACTGCAGCTGAAACCCACCAAATGCTAAAGGAGACCTTTGGTGAGCAAGCTTTAAGCCAAACAAGAACAACTGAGTGGTTTAAGTGTTTCAAAGACGGCCGGGAATCTGTGGAAGACGATAAACAATCTGGTCAACTGTCCACAAGCACAACTCCGGAAATGATTGCAAAAATGCATGAAGGAGACTATCCACGATGCTTGTAATCACGTTGGACTGTCATGTGGGTCATGTCAACGTATTCTAGTGGATGAACTGAACATGAGATGAATTGCAGCAAAGTTTGTTCCTCGCCTCTTGAACAATGACCAGTGAGACCATAGGGTTCGGTGTGCACCGAGCTGCAAAAAGCAGTTAGATACGATCCTAACTTCCTTTCCGGGGTCATAACTGGTGATGAATTATGGCTGTACGATTATGACCTGGAAACAGAGCAGCAGTCTTCGCAAAGGAAGACACCATCCTCTCTGCGACCAAAAAAAGCATGCCAAGTTCGCAGCAACATCAAGTCAATGCTCATAACTTTTTTTGACATTCGAGGAATTGTGCACAAGGAGTTTGTTCCACCTGGTCAGACTGTCAACGGGAAGTTTTACTGCGAGGTTTTGAGACTGAGGGAAAATGTGAGGCGTAAATGGCCTGAGATGTGGATGAACGGAGACTGGTTGCTGCACCATGACAATGCGCCTGCACACACCTCGCTTGTTGTGAGGGAATTCCTGACAAAAAATAACATAACCACTGTTCCCCACCCTGACTACTCACCTGACCTGGCCTCCTGCGATTTCTACGTGTTCCCTAAAATGAAACTCTGGTTGAAAGGGTGGCATTTCGTATCCACTGAAGAGATCCAAGCAGAATCACAACAGGTACTAAACACGCTAATGCCGGCAGACTTCAATGAGTGCTTCCAAAAATGGCAAAATCACTGGGATCGTTGTATACATGCCCAAGGTGACTACTTCGAAGGTGACGGTGGAAATTAGGACTTAAAGTAAGTATTCATGTTATTACAAGCAAATTCTCGGAAATTTTGTTTAGCACCTCGTATGCCATCATTTTTTTAGGATGATATCTTGGCAATTTTAATCTTACATTTTTAATCAAAATTACAAATAAGGCTGCAGAAAGCAGGGCTAGTGTACCATCACAAAAAAGTGACTACTTTTATGTCAGGGTCTTTAGGGTACCATTATGCACAAATGTTTCCTCTGTCATTCTTTTGTGAGAAACTTCTGAACAAATAACCCAGACAACTGCAAGATGTGAGGTTCTTGCAACAGTGGGATTGAGGATTCACGTCTTCTGGAATATCATATTGTGTCAACTGGTAACCAGTCACCCAGTATTTCAATTGCTCTACGCTCCTCTAACACTTCACAGTGTAACATAATTGAAGACCTGAATCTTCATACAATGGTTGCCTGGTATCACCACCTACTACACCAGTGACTCACAATGTAACTTTATACTGTTATATTTTTCAGTTGTGTGTAAGGAAAAGAAGATTTTCCAAACTTTTACATTGTTTATACCATGCATTGTGATATAACTATTAACAATAAAAACAACTAAATGCAATGTTGTTATAATTTTAATTTCACAACAGCCATTCAGGAGTTTTTGTGAGAACAGCTCCTGTGAAATTAAAATTATAACAACAGTGCATTTAGTTGGGTTTAATTGTCATAATTTTCCAAACTCTTCTGCTTCAGTTTAACATTCCAGTTATGTCAGTAACGCACCATCTCTGGACTTTAATACATAACGAAGACACAGAACTTTGAGATTGTATATAATCTGTCTAACCAACTTTTATTGTATAAAATATTTGAAAAGATAATTAAAACATCATGACAGCTACATGTTTTGGCTTTCTTCCTAAATTATAAATTACAAATACCAGTCAAGGTTATTCCAGAAATACGAAGACCTAAAAAGGAAACTGTACACTTGCAATGCAAACATATACTTCAATCAGTTTTACGAAGAAAGCCGAAACATGTAGCTGGCATGACGTTTTAATTATTTTTTGAATATGTATGTTATGCAATAAAAGTTGTGTTAGACAGTGAAATTATATACAATCTGTAAATATTAAAAACACAACAGGGAGGCCCTACCTGAAAATAACAAGACACTGTGCTACATCTACCGCACAACATTAAATGGCATGAAGTGGCAACATGTGCCCCTCTTCACACTGTTTTGTTTCTGCTTGTATCTTATAGTCCCTAATACCCTAACACCTAATAACATCAAAAGAACGGCTATGTACCTTGTGATTCCTTTCTATGTCTTCAGGCATGGCTGCAGTCTTCTCATTAATACTGTCCATTTTCTGCGCCAGTGCAGTAAGCCTGCCTTCAATATGGTCCAACTGTGCTGAATCCAGGAGGTTTGCCTTTGCATTCAGCTCCTGTGCCACCTCTACAAGACTCTTGTGCTGCGTGTCCAGTGACAAACGTGCCTGGGAACCACAACTAATGTCACTTGCATTTGTTGTAAGGAGAATGGGTTAAATAAGAACAAATACAAATTATTCCACAAGCTGTGTACTGGGATATTGTATATTTCAGACAGGATTCTGCAGAGATGAGTTATGACAGCAGTTTGACATTCCCAATTGAAATAATGATGGTGACTGTACCACTTTGTCTGATGTTGCTCCTAATACAGTCTCCAGCTTATGCAGTCTGTGTTCCAAGTCTGCGACACGAGAAACTTGCATCAGATGAGCTTGCTCTGGCCGGTACTTCAGTTCATATGTGACAGTACCACTCTGTGCAGCAGGTTGGGTCTTTATATTCCCCAACTTTTGAGATGGTGTACCACTTAACTTGAGATTTTCCAGCTGCGCAAACAATCTCCTGTAACACGTGACAAGTAACGATTATCTCAGTTTCTTATCCTTATAAATGGGCCCACACACATAAAAACACTATCAAGCATGTTGGCTGCTACACATCAAACTTTTTATGTTGGGCAGTCTACATGAAGTTACTGAAAAGCTTAGTTAAAAATCAATATAGTCCTATCATTTAAAGGAATTTAACTGCTCAAAGTGACAGAAAATCATGTCAACAAAATGCCCAGGATTCAGTTGTTACTTCTGAAAACCTAATATTAGCCACAAGTTTGGAACTTTCACATAAGCAATCACATTCCCAGACTAAAGTGGTTGCACTCCATTAGGCACCACTGACAATACAGTGCAACCTCTATTCATGTTCCTGTATACGTCACTTCCCCACAAGTATTGTGCATTTCTTCCAGACCAGCAATATCACCCACATAAACACTGTATTATTATATCAGAAGCACTGTTCCTCAAAGTGTTGTTTCCCATGTCAACTGTTCAGAAATTCTGATCCTACCCCACAGTATTTCCAGAATGACTGTTTTTGAGGAAAATATAGTGAAAGTAACAGGATTTGTTAAAACAAATTCATGAATCAAACAAGTGTGGAATGAAAGACACATGATGTTTTTGGAATGCACAGTCGTGTAAAGCTGTTTATACTGATATTTACCATTTTAGTCATAAATGTATTGTGAGAGGTTAGTCAAGTGTGGAATACTAAGTAGCAAGGATAATGGCTCCCAGGAAGAATGTTAACACTGAAAAGGCCAGTACTGCCAAACAGTGCAAAATGTCAAATAGAGGATAATAATGCTACAACATGTGTTGAGAGTGATGGCAGCGACAAATGTGTTTTTGGGAAATAAGGGGAAAAAAATGTTTAAAAAGACATAAAAGCACTGTGTGTGAAATACTACACAAATAAGAGGCATCAATGAACATGGACACTTTCAGAGAGTACTTCAGAGCACTTGATGCTTCCATAGGTGTGAAAGATACAAACATATTGTTTTTGAACAATTGTACCACCCAGTCACTTGTAGGGAATGTAAATGTTGTGTGTTTTCTACAAAATTGTACAATCTTTATTTCAGCATCAAACAATGCTTTAAGCATTGTACAGAAAGCATCTTGTACTCAAGTACTGAAAGCTATATGCTTGATGGACTTGGGGAAGGACATTCAACTGAAAATGCAGTGTTGCTGTGAGTTATGCTTGAGATGCATTCCTGCAGCATGTGCATAAACATAGCTTTACACATACAAAGACCAATTATCCCTCAGAAATTTTGCTAGAGCTTCGAACATACTGTAACATATAGTGAACAGAAAGAAATCATCTAGTGAATTATCTACAATGAACAGAATGAACTTATATCCATAACAAAAGATAAATGCTTAGTCTATATCATTACAACTGGCAAAATGTCAAATCAGAAGTTCCACACAAGTGCCTATACAGTGTGTCACAGGAGGAAAGGACCAAACTTCGGGAGGGTGTTCCTTATGTTAAACTATACCGATATAACCCAAAACACCTATATCCAAAGTTGAACGGTTACG
>JGI20166J26741_11513030_pt1 | contig 12566 bp, 6 predicted proteins | sample TergutCu122P5_FD_26741 | JGI IMG/M metagenome (IMG submission 26741) | reverse complement strand
CCTCTGGACGAGTGATCAATCCGTCGCAGAGACCTCTACCTGACAACACAACACTCACAACAGACAAACATCCATGCCCCCGGTGGGATTCGAACCCACATTCTCAGCAGGCGAGCGGCCGAAGACCTACGCCTTAGACCGCGCGGCCACTGGGACCGGCAACTGATACACAAATTGGCATCTCAACGCAAGTTGTACTAAAACTTAAGACTAACACGTGTACAATTTTCCCTTTGTATCTTACTTCCTGATGATGGTAGTTTTATGCGCGGGTCGCAACATTATCTTAATAAATTTAAACTTATTACAGAAATATTTTGTGACTGGAAATACTCTCCTTGCCTTTGTGTATCTGTATCACGAGGTATCACACTTAAAAATATCTATGTCTCTTGTTATTGTCGTAGGTTCTAGATTTTATGAATTATGCTGCCCTTCAGTCTGATGAGTGACATACCTTGACAATGTGGGTAGGGGTTTTCCCTTGACAGTTGTCAACCAACTGCTAGACTACATGGTGTCTTACCCAGAAGACCGAAACGTTCATCTTTATCCTTTTGTAGGCAGCAGATTTCGCAGCTGATGACCCGGTGCGCAGAAGTGCTGTCGTCGGTGTATGCGCCAGTACCTGAAGACGGAGACGATGAAGACGCATGGGACTCTACCACACATTTCTTCAACAGTACGAGAAATGTGGAGCGAGGAAACAGACATGTGAGAGAAAATATTTTTTTATGTAGAGTTCTCCTGGGACGTGATGTTTGAGGTTTGAAGACTATTTATTCAGTTTGCCCTGAAGACGGAGGTGGCAGTTTCCTCCGAAGCCTTGGTAACTAGCTATCAGATCACACGGCTTCACGTCCCAGAAAACTGTTCTCATTATCACCGTTTTAGGGCCTTTTATCTCACGGAAGGTATATTTGTTCCTCGTGTCCTGTAGCTTAACAGGAGGGCGAAAACGTACATATTCACTAAAGAGATAATTTAATTACTCGGCACCAACTGCAGGCCTACAGGTTACACGTCCTTCATACTGGTTATGAAGATTAAACATTTGGAGGGTTTTAGAATAAAGGCTCCCTTTTTGCTCATTTGGAAGGGTTCTATTTCAAATTTTTGGTTCAAAATCGGCTATTCTGACAGAGAATTTTTGGATCTTCCCTCAGTTTCTCATGTAAATGGTGGTACAATTAGTTCAAGGCCGCTTCCTTCCAAATCCTTTCAAGTTTATTATTAATCGTCCTATCATTCGACGCTATACAGTCTGAGGTGACGACATTGTCGCTAAATAAATCACAAATAAATAAAATTTATAACTAATTCTAGTGTGGGAGGTGAAGAAATATTACCATCACATATTGAACTCAGAATTTTAAATTGTGGACTTCAAAAAGGTAAAAATTCAGCCAGGAAAGTGATTCCAATAAATATAAATTCTTGCTTAATTCATGTTCTCTTATAGACAGGTTTTACAACAATAATTCATACAGACGGGTTCATTACAGGTTTGGTCGTGGGCGCGTCCGGAAGACTCACACCAAACGGTGTGCGAATCAGAGAGGAGGCGAATCGAACCTGGGTACGTTCTGGAGCCGCCCAGCGGGCGATGGTACGTCGTTCTGCAGGCCAGCTCTATAACGCAGCGCGTCACCCTCGATAAGTGCCGTAACGTGGGCAAAGCATGCACTGCCACGAAGTGCGCCCGTGCCAACGGCTTCCGCAACAACACGGCCAAGTCAAGTCGCTGCGTCCAGCGCTACTCTTACTCACACTTGGTGACTTGGGATCCAGACAAACCTGACCTTTGCCCAAAGATAAGAGTCTTCCGGTTCCCCACAGCTTGTGTGTGTTATTTAACAAGCTCATGAATATAGTCGTCCATACTTATGACAATAATCATTCAGGTTCAAATTGCCTGAGTTTTGATTCGTGCTGTATTGTGAGTTTATACCGACGTTTATTAGGTACAAACTGGCTCCATCTTCAGGGTGGAAGGAAATGGGTCCAGCTCCTCATACCTTGGGGCCTGGGGTGGCGTAGTGGTTAAGGCGCTGCGCTACTAGTCGGAAATATCCCGGGGTCGATTTCCGGTGGTGTCACTGGATTTTTCAGTGACATATTCCTTCCGACCCTACCATGACCCTGGGGTCGACTCAGCCCATAGTGAAAATGAGTACCAGGAACATTTTCTTGGAGTAAATGCGGCCGGTGCGTGAGGTTGACAACCTCACCACCTTCACGTGCCGAATGTCATGGAAATCAGGGAGCCTAAACCTCCTGGAACCCTCTGGGCCACACCGGGCCTGTTACGGGACTAATACCTTCCCATGGCCATGATTGGTTACAATGGTCACAACGTGCGTACACAAACGCAGCACATCCTTACCCAAATCTTTGCATCAGCTTGCACCCAGATCTTTGAAAGCTGAAGATTGATGGACCATGCTCCGCTGAAACGTTGGTTTGAACCCATGTACTTTACATGACATCAAAGCCCAATATAAATATGAAAACTCTTGCATAATCACTATACACCAGCGAACTTCCTCTTGCTACACAGACATGGAAGAAGCAGTGCTGATTTTATGTATCGTCCTCCTAGGGCAATAAAACCATAAGGTGTCTGCACTCGACAGCTGCAGTACTGGACATAAGCTGAACTGGTTAGACTGTTGCAGCATAACATAACCATTCTCGCAATAATCATGCTGAGAAAAAATTAGCCTGACTGCCATGTTATTATTTTACATTACACACAATATTACCTTACATATTTTCTTATATTTATTGCCATGCATTGTATCAGGACCTTACGTTATGTCCAAGCGGTCACAGCACTTTTTGCACATCCTTCATGTTATTACTACTGACTGTAAGAACTTAAAAATATGACGCTGGGTTGGGGTAAAATATTCATACCAAGCTGCATGGTAACTTGTCCAATGCTGGAATAAAACAGGCTAAAATTATTATTACATGAGCATTTTCATCAGAATACTTTTTTTCCCCCATGAAATGTATCTTCAAAACATTAATTAGGTTCCGTTACACAAAAACCACCTGCTTCATTTCCTGATCACAGTAAACATTATCACTTATTGTGCAATGAAAACCAGACCTGCTTGTCACAAGAATAGATCTTGCTGCTTTCTGGTGCAGACAACTTGAGCCACAAGAATCTTGTGCACTGAACTCGTGCAACAATGTGAAGCAGTCGCACTAATGGGCCCAAACAAACTGAATTGCTGTTGTGGCAACGAATGCGTCTGACGGTACAGTCACATGCTTTTAGCGCACTACCAGGAACTAACATTTGTAATGGCAATATCATATGTGGCAAATTGCAACTGCTAAGGCTTTCTGATACAAGGACAAACGCAAATAACGACCTTGCTGTAACATATGTTTATATGGTGTCTCACAAATTGTATTTAGTGCCACATTAATTACTGACTGGACTCAAGAGAGGGAAGATTTTTTTACGTTTGTCTAACAAATTGAGCTTGCAGACCAGTTTTCATGTGCCTCTCCTTTTCAGCCTCTCGCATAAGAATTCCTCATTTCCTCATATGTGGGGTCGTGTCAACAGAGAAATGTACACAAAATGTGTCTCAACAACAAAGTACTTGTATCTGTTGTATTTTAAAAAATCTGTGATTTCGATGTGTAAGTTATATAGCGTCACATTTATGAGTGGATGAATGAAATACGAATAAGAAGCATTGATGTAATTATACTGACAGGAGAAAACCTAAGTACTCGTCGAAAAACCTAGCCCAGTGTCACTTTGTCCACCACAAATCCCTTATAACCTTCCTTGTAATAGAACCCGGGACTCCGCTGCGAAAAAAAAAGGCGCACTTACTTGAGTTTTACATCTTACGTATTGTGTTTTAAGACTGCTGGGACTACATGACTGATCCCACATTTGACCAAACTATTAGTTCCGTGACCATCAGGGTGATTCCAATGCAGAAATATGATACCATTTTAATATTCAAAGGATATGACTGGTCACTGAGAGTAAAATAGTGATTAATTATTAAATTAAGGAAACAGAAATTTTCAAGGTGGGACATTCTTGATTTTCGATCATACAATCCTCATATTTTACCCATTGTTTATGACTTGTTCACTGACTAGCAATAAAAATTAATTATATTATGTAACTAGCCAATATACCTGTTGTTCAAACATGCCATTGTCGCCATGATGAAAAACAGAATGTAAGGAATTAAAATAATACCTTCATCAGGTCCCATTTGGGCATGTGTGTATAAAGGCTCTGCATTTTCCAGTTGGTGACACAACATGTAATTGTCTACAAATCTACAATTTTAAGGGACAGCCTCTCTACTGTACTGATAGACGTAACAAAGCAATGCAGAGCGACAGCTACTTCTACTCCAAATTAAGTGGTACCTTACTGGGTATTATTGCTATTTTGGGAATTAATTCATCCTCCCCTGTTGCACAGCCAGTTAATCCAACACCAAATCATAAATATGAATTAAACATCCAATGTGGTACAGCAACTTATTCTGCTGTCTTACAGGAAATACACTGAATACCAGTGACTGTAGTGATGACAGACATTGACACCAGCAGGGGCTCTACCCTGTCTCACATTCTTGTGGGAAATACATGACCAAGCAAGTAACCACCCATGCATGAACTAACCACACTCATTTATGTACAAGCTTATACAGAGAGTGACAGACAAGTGAACAGTTAAATGATAGTAAGATAACAACATGGTACCCGTTTTGCCCAACATACACTCCTAGCACAAGTGACATTCTTTACGTCATATGTTAGTGTGAAATTTTCTGTGTTGCATGTAAGAGTGTGAGAGAGTACAAAACAAATTCAGAACAAGGCCTGTGTTGTTATTTACAGAATATCCAGGACAGCTATATTCATCACAAATGCCTCACTTCTAGTGTTTTGTGAAAAGTTGTGTTATATACATCTGTTTCTCAAAAAGGGTGGACAGTCTTGTAGTAAAATAAAGTATCATGAATGATAAAGGTAATGCATTTGACTACAAAAGAAGTTATTTGCTATTTACATTAGCTTTTGAAACAATCTTGCCACTGGATGAAACATGTTTAACATTATGATCATTAAGAAAGGATGAGGTTTTAGGTTCTCACTGCAGCAAGTATTAACATTATTGCCTTCTAGAAAGTGGCACTGTGCACTTCATTAGATAAGTATTGGCACAACATTCTGAATAAACCTGCAGAGGCAGCATGTTTATCTGAAATGCTGGCACCCATCTATGAAATTATGAGTCACATTCACAAGAAAATAATATTAAGTTACCAAGATATATTAATGGAGTCAAAGGTGATTTTTACTCTTTTGATCATGCTCGTGTATTTCCTTCTTCAGCAGTATGTTTCATCACTCACATGGTCAATATGTATAGCTTCAATGGCCAAGTCATCAATTTCTGGAAAATACAAAGAAAGAAAATAAAAATGAAAATATAACTAATAAGTGTTGAACTTTTTCAATGAGATTTGAAAAACTAGTTAAAATGTAAACCTGTCCAAATGCCTAATTACAAATTGTAGCATGGAATAGAAGGTAGCAGCAAGAATTTTTAATAAACTAAATTGAGGTGAGTGACTAGCTTCACACCCTGGCAACTTTACCCATTGCAAAGAGCCTCCACTCTCCATTGTGTAGAAGGCTGTGTGGAACCCAATGCCAGTCTGAGTGTTGTAGGAAAAATAAAATGTTCTGTCTATACAGGGATTCAATTACAATTATCCAGCTCATTGAACCTGTACCAATGTCATTATACTGGCACAGTTGTCCCAGCTGTTGACTAAACTTGCTAGAAGTTTCAGTTTATTTGTATGTTTCTAGGAAAATTCAATTATAAATATGGGTCACTATATAATGCACATATTTAAGTAATAAGACATTGAATAAAAAAAATTAATATTTAAATACTTGACTCTATTATCAATGAAGAAAACTCCAAATGTAATACAGTTCTTGTGCAGATGGTTTATGTTATTATTTAGTCTAAAAGGCAAAAGTGTTAATTTTGAAGAAATTCTGTAGTTCTTCTGTAACATCATTCCATAGGACAGTCAGAGATTAAAAGCACATGGAGGAGTGTAAGTATAGAACTTTCTATAAATCTTACAGCGACAGTGCTTATGTTAGAAGAGCTTGTGGTAACCACTATGCTGGTATCATGGGTGCTTTCCTTACATGTAAAGGTTTTGCATGTCAACTGGTAAATCTTCACAAAATTATGAACATAAGACAAAGACTGAGCTTATTTTTACTCACCAGGATTGTGAACATACATTACTTCGCTAAAGTACTTGTCTTCCTTCTTTTGTTGGTAATATGTTACAACCTTTGATAGACAAGGAGCAAGTACAAGAAATGCAGCCAGTGTGATTATCATGAAGACCCACAGTAAGTTTTTCTTGTCTGGCCACCTGTAGCCTGCATGTGCTCTGAGGGTGAATTAATACTGAATCAGATACATAAAGCATTTACACTTCTTTGAAATCATAAATAATTCTTAGAGTGAAAATTATAGCCAATCAGGTCACAATCAGTGAAGATAAAATTTAAATTTAACATTTAAAAGTGAAAATTAAAATAAAGAAAAAATTTTATCATAATCAAATGATTTGTGTTCATGAAATTAATTTAAATTCCCTAACAATGCTTCTTTTCATTTCAGTATCTTCATCCCTTCTTACGTTACAAGCAATTAAAATTAGCAGTGTAGGTAACATGATGGGGGCACCAAGCAACTCGATTATCAGGATCTTCCTGTGATTATTAGCATAGATACTCCAAGATCTCAAAAAAAGGACCCAGAATACTGCCTTCTGTCAGAAAACCGGAAGCCAAGCTGAAAGAACTCAAAATAAATGTAGTATTCTATACAATTTGGGGCCTCGCATGATGTGGGGTCAGCAGGAGCCTTAGCTTCACTACTGAATATAAAAATCTGAACAAACTTTGGTTTTATAATCTAATGCTGACACCTTTTATAAATCACTGATGATGGTTACTGAACTAAAAGTGGTGGCATTAGATTTCCTCCCTTAGCTTCAAAGAAGGGGAAAAATTGTGGGATTTATATTAAAAGATCTTCACCCTTAAATATTAAATATTTTGTTCATAAATACATGATATGTTAGGCATAATGTTCACTCGTTTTAACTGAAACAATTCTAATTGTTGTAAGAGGTGAGTCTAATTTATATTGCAATGTAACTTGTCATTTACACAGATATTCCAACCATCAAAACAAAACCAATGTTTACAATGTCATATGGACTGTGCATACCGGTATTTTATAGTGGTCATTTCTTATTCACTAATCAATTTGTTTGATGTTTTACTCAAATTATGATGGCAGCAGTAAACAATAACAGAGTTAACATCTTTCATTGACCAAAGTTTGCACCCCTTTTTTTTGTATACTAATTCACATATCATTTATATCTCCAATATATTTCAGTGTTCATCAACACATTCTTCAGGGGCCATGTTTAATTGTTCCTCCCATCACATCAAATGATTGCAAGCACTCGTTTATCATATGTTATGAGATCACAGTTTTTCACACAAATGTGGTTTGGAATGTCATAGCTGCCTTTTCACTGATGTGTGTTGCTATTAAATAGTTAATATTTTCAACAAGTTCTTCACTTGCAATACACAACTTTGAGTGTTATTAGTTGCACCACTTTTTACACTGTTGAAGTTCTCAGTTGTGACAATGTTAAAATGGTTAACTTCAACAGTGTAAAAAGTGGTGCACCTAATAACTGGTTTAAACTTTTAGCTATTTAATAGATACACACATCAGTGAAGAAGCTTTTATGATATTCAAAAGTGTGCATTTGTGTGAAAAACTGTGATCTTATAACATATGATCAACTAGAGTTTGCAGTCAGTTGATGTGTTGGGAAGAAGAGTTAAATGGGGCTCCCTGAAGATGGGCACTGAAATACATGGAAGCTATAATCACTTTGTCATTTAGTATACAAAAAACGGTGCACAAGTTTGTCAATAAAAGGTGATATGAACGTGATGCATAGTACATACAATGTTAACATAATAACAGAATTAATCTCTGATACAAAATATTTTATACAACTTTTATGTATAGTTTACCAGGTACTCTAGCACAGGCACAATGACAAGAAACTGAAAATGTGTAAGCTAAACAGTGAAAGTTCTGACTTGAAGTAAAAGAGAGACGAGCTAACAGGTGCATGTAGAAGACTGAATAACAAGGAGGTTCATGACCTGGACTCCTCCCCAGATATTATTGGAGTGATCAAACCAAGAAGAATGAGACTGTCAGGGCATGTGGCACATATAGGTGAGAGGAGAGGTGCATTCAGGGTTTTGGTAGGAAAACCTGCAAGAAAGAGAGCACTTTAAAGATCTAGGCATAGATGGGAGGATAATCTTAAAATGGATATTCAAGAAGAGGGAGACTAGATTGATCTGGCTCACATTACAGACAGGAGGCAGGCTCTTGTGAATGCAGTAATGAACATCCAGGTCCCATAAAATGAGCAGAATTTCTTGACTAGCTGAGGACCTATTAGCATCTCAAGAAGGACTCTGCTCCATGCTCCATGCAGTTAGTTCACTTGGTTATTTACTATATCTTAAGGAAAGTAATGCCTGTATGATCACACATCATTACAGTTTTTGGATCTGTTTACTGCATCAGCAAGCTAAAATTAACATGACAGTTAAGAACTGCAATTATATAGAGTAACAGACAAAATATTTAAGGTCTACTGCCCTGAATTATGAACTTGGAAATTGTGTAAAACCTCTGTAACCATAATTTCAAAATAAGTAACACACATTCAAACAGTCCCAAGAATAAAATGAAGATTTCTCATTGGATCAGGAATGTAGAAATGGAAATGATGTCCAATTTTATGGAGGATTTCTCTGCCTGCATCATAAGGTGTTAATCTGAGAAGTGACAGAGCTTTGTCAGCATGGCTGAACAGCAGGAACACTTTCACTACAGACAATCACTGTAGAAGTTCAAAACTCTGTATTGTATGACATTTATACTTACTGCACTGTGTCAACACTGGGAAGATCATGAATGGTGTCCCTTTGCTGGCTGCAGTCTGTGCCTGTCCATCCTTCGTTGCATTCACAGGTTCTGTTTTCCAAACATTTACCATTTATACAACCACCAGGACACTCTATTACACACCTGTTACTCAACTTTGAGTGACGAACAAAGCCATCATGGCATTCACACTTATCTGGAGCTATGCATTCTCCATGCCCACAGCCATTTGTACAAAATGGAACACACACATGCATACTAGCACTCTTCTTATAGCCTTCATGACATGTGCAGACATTTGGTGCAGTACAGTCACTATTGACACAAATCTCAGTACAGAAAGGGTCACATTTTGATTCATTTGAACTACTTTTTATGTAACCTTCATGACAATTACACACGTTTGGAGCTGCACAATCAGAGTTGATGCATGGTTCATCACAAACTGGAGAGCAGTTGTTTGGTTCTTTTGTGTTATTGACAGCATAACCAGAATGGCAGTGACAGACCTCAGGCTGCAAGCATTCTCCATTAATACATTCTTCAGAACAAGATGGTATGCAATTATTGGGATGTGTTACATTACTTGTGTATCCGTCATAACAAGTGCACTTGTCTGGAGCAGTGCAGTTGCCATTAATACATTCAACAGTACAGTATGGCACACAGATGTCAGGATTCATTTCATCCTTCTTGTATCCTTCACTACACACACATTTTCCTTCCGAAGAGAAACTACCATTTGCACATTCTTTGTGGTTCAGCGGTACACATTTATGGGGACTTTCCAAATCTCTTGTGTAACCGAAAAAACACGTACAATTGTTAGGCTGTGTGCATTCACCATTGACACATTCTTTATCACATTTTGGCACACAATCAGGAATATTTGATGCAGTATTTTTTACATAACCTTCATTGCACACACAAACATCTGACCCCTTGCACTGACCATTAATGCAACCACTCTTGCATCCTGATACACATTCATAGTTGTGGTTCTTCATAAAACCCTCATTACACTCACAATTAAAAGGACCAATACATTTTCCATTCTGGCACCCAGAAGGACACCAAGGAACACATGTATACGGGTTAGATTTGTGTCGGATATAACCATTCTTACACGTACAGATATCGGGGGCAGTACAGTCACTGTTGATACAAGTGTTAGGGCAGAATGGAACACACTCATTGGTTTTATTTCTGTTTAGGATATAACCCTCATCACAAACACAAGTGTTATCCATCATGCAATGGCCATGTTTACATTCACATGCAGGAATGCAAAAAACTCCAAGTTTTACAAAACCGTCATTGCAAGTGCAAATGTTAGGAGCTGAACAGCGGCCATTTGGGCAGCCTCCTGAACAGAGAGGTGTGCAGTGGTTTCTCCCATTCTTGACATATCCACTCTTACAAGAGCAGATATTAGGAGATGAACACTGTTGATTGGGTGGACAGCCTGCATCGCATATAGGCACACATTCATCTGCAGAGTTCTTTCTGTATCCTGCACAGCATTGTTCAGTTTCCCCCTGCATTCTGAAATAAAAGTGAAGAAAATTAATTTCAGAATTTAAAGTGACCTGTTATTTTTATTTAACTTGATAATTTTACTTGGAAGTTCAAACCCTTCATCAGTATTATAGAAAGTGTATAATTAAGCGAAAATGTACTACTCCATCTGCTGCTTGTAATTTTTTCAGGTACTATTTATTTGTTTGGCTTTTCTACATGATATTTTTTTCTGAAAAGTCAGAAGAGCTGTTCCAGTGTGAAAAGCATGAAGGGAAGAGCAATATTTTTAATATTTCCCCAAACACTAAAATTTCATACTCTTTTCTGGAGAGTGGTGGATACAATAGTCTCTACTATACTAAACAAGACAGGTAATGTACATATAACGTAACAATGAGGTGTGTTCATGCTACTGTTTTTGCAGTGAAAAAGCAGTAAGTACCATATATTCTGAGTGTCTGTAGCCTTAGTCATCCAGCATGCAATGGGCACGCTCCAAGTGTTCATCTGTAGCCTGTCCAGCTCTACAGGATTTTTCCACATGTATCTCATAAACTTTACAATTTTTGAAAATTTATTGAACATAAAATGTGTGTTTTGACTTTCTCTACAACTTTTGCCTGAAACATTTCTCATTCTAAGAAGATATGAGCAAGATATGATTGAAAATGTGTATTGGTCTTCATGTAAAGTATATCTTCTTCCAGTCATAATTTATGATATTGGAATTTTCTTGGTAGATTTGTAAGAGTATTCACATATGGAATTTCATGAAAATCTGCACAATGTGAGCCAAGTTGTTCTATGCAGGACAGACAGACAGACAGATATGACGAAGCTAACAGTCGCTTTTCACAATTTTACATACATGTCTAAAAATGTATCTTATTTGTGGATAATTTTAATAATAGTAATTTTTATGCCTTGTATATTTCTTCAAACAAGTTTTCTTTCTGGCAGAATTAAAGGCATGTATGTAAGTGTGTGTGTGTGTGTGTGTGTGTGTGTGTGTGTGTGTGTGTGTGTATTTTGCAAAGTGTTTGTCACAGAATGACGGTTTATACACCCATCATGGACAGCCACTTCAGAGTTATAGTATGCCAAGTACAAGGATTAAATTAAAAAAGGTTCTATTTTCTTAGTTAAAATGTATGTATATACAGGAAACAATAGGCTTCTTGTGTTCTGCTTTCACAATTAAAAATTTAATAGTGTCACAAAATAGATTTTAATTTGTAAATGGCAGAATTATGAGGCCAATATCTGTAAACAAACCTGATTTCTGATGATATTGTTTCAGAAATTGGCATTATCTAATCTGATACCTAAGCAACCATATAGGTTTCAAAGGATTTGTTCAAAAAAAGTCAAAAACCTGCGATCATTCAAAATATGTGAAAGGAACAAAATTTATGAAGTGAGAAAAATGCATCACTGTTAGAATCCACATTATGTGGTAAACCAAGATGTGATATATTGTTATCTGAATGACATACTTATTACTGTGTGCCTAAAAAATGAGCCAAATGTGTTGCTTTTGCAGGCATTCTGTGTACCTGGATAACCTGGATCACACAGTTGTAGGACATCACTGAAAACTTTTGGTCATGTAATTAGCTTAGTGTGACAAAGTATTAATAATGATTCAAGTTTCATAGGAAACTGACTGTTTTAGTAACATGATTTGCCTACTGGCTATGCCTGTTGGTAGCATAGTCCTTTGACACCCTCAATGAACCGAGTACATGTATTATTAAAGAAAGCATTTAAACTCCAAGCTGCTCAAACATGAAAGTCCACCTAGATCAATGACTGTTCAGCAGTAATTTTAGCCACAAGAATATCTGCAAAGCCAGATTAGAAGTTGTTGCTGTCATCTCTGATGATGATGATGAGGAGGAGGAGGAGGAGGAGGAGGAGGAGAAGGAGAAGGAGAAGGAGA
>JGI20166J26741_11512919_pt1 | contig 12574 bp, 8 predicted proteins | sample TergutCu122P5_FD_26741 | JGI IMG/M metagenome (IMG submission 26741) | reverse complement strand
CGGTCTTTTTCCGGCACCGAGTCGAAAAGGTCGGGACGGGTCTCGTCCTTGAACGCAATCAACCGCAGCGGCACCCCCGCGCGCCGGATGGCGTCGGCGACGAGCACGGGATAAAGCCCCTGCCCGGCAACGAGCGCGATGGGCTTGGTGGCGTCGAAATCAGTTGGAAGAAAACGTGAGAGCACGATGGGCTAGGGTGGAGACGGGATGGGAAAAGTCGATGTTCTTTGCGAGCGCCAAGGGGATGGATTTCGCCAAACCACGCGCAAGTTTATTTTTTTGCGCCAGAAAAGGCTGTTGCACACGGGGGCGTCATCTGAAACAAGAGGCGGCTTTCAACAATGTTTTTAGCCACGTTCAAAAGATACTTGGGCATCGTTTTATACCGGACAATCGCCGGCATAAAGTCGGAAGGCCGGCAGAATTATCTCGGGTATTTCTGGTTTTTGCTGGAGCCGGCGTTGAGCACGGCGGTGCTGTATGTGGTTTTCACGCAGATAAAGGTGTATAATGGCGGGGCGCGTTATGTGGCGTTTTTGCTTATCGGGATGCTCACTTGGAACTGGTTTGAAAGCTCGTGCATCATGGGGTCGTTGTCCATCAAGATGAAGTTCGGCGTGCTCAATCAATACAACCTGCCGAAATACATTTTTCCGCTGGTCACGATTCTTGTGAACACTTGGAAGTTTTTGTGGGTGTTTTTGGTGATTATAATTGTCTCGGCGGTTCTGGGATTTCCGCCGAACCGGCATTTCGTTTATCTGCCGGTCATCATGCTGCTTCAGTTTTTTTTGATTTTCGGGGTCACGATGCCGTTGTCGATTGGCGTGACGCTGGCGAACGATTTGCTCACGGTGGTAAGCTCGCTGTTCCGGCTGATGTTTTTTTTGTCGGGCATTTTTTTCGATGCGAGCATCGTGCCCGAGAATCTGCGGTCGTGGTTTTACGCGAACCCGATGGCGGTGATTATCGAGGCGTATCGCGCCGTGATTCTGGACGGCGGCAGGGCGCCGGATTTTTCGCGCATGGGCGAGGCGGCGTTGTTCAGCCTCGTCTTGCTGGTCGCGGGGCTGGCGTTGCATTACCATTACGACAAAAAATTGCTCAAATTGACCAATGTCTGATTCTGATACCAATATGAAGCCGACGCTCATTACGTTGCAAAACGCGGGGCTGTGTTACCGTCCGTTGAGGACTGTTTTTTCGCGCACGAAGAAGGAGATTTGGGCGTTGCGCGGGCTGAACCTTGAAATCAAAGAGGGCGAAAAACTCGGCGTCATCGGGCGCAATGGCTGCGGGAAGAGCACGTTGACGCGCGTGCTGGCGGGGATTTACGGGCTGGACGAGGGGAGCATCGAGTTTGCGCGAAAGGGCTTGCATGTGGAACTGCTGTCGCTGGGCGTCGGGTTCGAGGGCAACCTGACCGGCGCGGAGAACGCCGTGCTCAATGGGATGTTGATGGGGAAATCGAAGAGGCACATGGTGAGCCGGATTGACAAGATAAAGGATTTTTCGGGGCTGGGTGATTTTTTTGATTATCCGGTGTATACCTATTCGTCGGGCATGAATTTGCGCCTTGGGTTTTCCGTGGCGCTGGAGACAGACCCCGATGTGTTGTTGATAGACGAGGTGCTGGGCGTGGGCGACCAGATGTTCAGCATAAAATCCGAGGCGGCGCTTCGGGAGAAATTCACGTCGAACCGGACGGTTGTGCTGATTTCGCACGACGCCAGCTCAATCATCCGCCTGTGCGAGCGGGCAATCTGGCTGGAAAAAGGGCAGATTCTGGCCGAGGGCAATCCCGCGGAGGTGGCGGAAAAATATCACAGCGGGGCGGCAAATTATCCTATCGCGTAGCCGCCTGCGGCGGAAATCCCAAATTCCAAAATCCCAAATCCCAAAAAAAGCCCAAATTCCAAATCCCAAATTCCAAATTTACGAAATGAAACTGGTTTTATATGATGTGACGCATACTTCGCATTGCGATGTGAACTCCGGCATCCAGCGCGTGGTGAGGAGACTGGCGAAGCACTGGCCGTCCGGCGATGTTGTGTTGCAGCCGGTCGTCTACGACAGCTACTTGAAGGCGTGGCGGTTGCCGGATGGGCGTGAAAAGCGGCTGCTGGATTTTGAGGAACGGAGAAAGCCCGGACGGAGGAGGGGCGCGTCGTGGACATTGTGGCAGCGGTTGCGCGGGCGCTGGTCGCGTCGGTTGGGCGTGAAGCCGGAGAGATTTTCGAGCGAGTTAACGGCGACGGCGTTTATCTGCCCGGAATTATTCGCGGGCGACAAGCGCAGGGAAAATTTTGGCGGGTTGGATACGCAGTGGACATTCACGGGCGCGACGCGAAAAATCGCGATTTTTTATGACATGATTGCGATTGATATGCCGGAAAAAATGCCGGCGGTCGTCGTTTCGCGTTATCGGGATTATTTGGAGCGTTTGCGGGAGTTCGATGTGATTGCGGCGATATCCGAGGACAGCCGGGGGCGTTTGCTGAGGTATTGGCGCGAACAAGGGCAGGAGAAAATTCCTGAAGTTGTCGCAATCCCGCTGGGGGTTGATGCGGTGGCCGGAGTCGAATGCCTGCCGGCGGAAAGGGTGGGGCGGGAGCGTGAGTTGCCCTTGGTGCTGTCGGTGGGGACGCTGGAGGGACGGAAAAATCACGTCGCGTTGCTGGAGGCGTGCGAGGGCTTGTGGAAAAAAGGGCTTCAATTCAGGCTGCGACTGATAGGCATGTTGAACAAGGAAACAGGCGCGGTGGCGGCGGACAGGGTGGCGTCGCTGCGAGCGGCTGGGCGCCCCGTCGAGTGGTGGCCGGATGCGGACGACAAGGCGCTATTCGCGTCGTATCAGGAGTGTGATTTCACGGTTTACCCCTCGCTCTACGAGGGCTTCGGCCTGCCGGTGCTGGAAAGCCTCGCGCACGGGCGCCCCTGCGTGTGCTCTGGGCTGAGCGCGATGGCGGAAATCGTGCAAGGCGGTGGCGGCTGCGTGGCCGTGGGAGAACCGACGGCGGAAAACATCGCCAAGGGCATGGAACCGCTTTTGCGAGACAGGGCGGTGGCAGTCGCCATGTCGAAGGAAGCGCTGGCGCGAAAAATCCGCAGTTGGGACGATTACGCTGGCGACATGCGGGCGTTTGCCCAAAATTCTCAATGCGTCAGAAGTTGACCTAGCTGGTGCGCCCGATCACGGAATTTTTCTGACTTGCTCTTGACATTCTTACCATTGCCACAACGATTCGCCCTCCGATGGACACGCCATAGGCACTTTTTAACTCAAATGTAATGCTACGAATGCTCAAATTATACACAGTTATTCCATGTTTCAATGAAGAGGCCGTTATTCAGGAAACCTCGGCTAGATTGGTTCAAAAATACGGACATCTAATTGCGGATGCACGCATTAGTGCTGATAGTAAAATTGTCTTCGTGGATGATGGCTCGCGTGATGCTACGTGGAAAATTGTCGAGAATCTTCATGCGGGGAATACGATGCTTTCCGGAATCAAACTTTCCCGTAATCAAGGTCATCAAAATGCATTGCTTGCAGGACTGATGGCGGTGAGACAGGAGGCTGATGTTGTCATATCAATGGACTCAGACCTTCAGGACGATATTGACGCAATGGATGAGTTTTTGAAACAACATGAACTTGGTTGCGACATTGTCTATGGTGTGCGAAAAGAAAGAAAGAGCGATTCGTTCTTCAAGCGTTTTACGGCAGAGTTTTTTTACAAATTACTGCGTTTCATGGGAGCCGAAGTGATATTTAATCATGCGGATTACAGGTTGATGAGCAAGCGAGCATTGGAAAGCCTGTCTGAGTTTGAAGAAGTAAATCTGTTTTTACGAGGCATCATTCCGATGCTTGGTTATAAAACAGGGACTGTCTTATATGTGCGTCATGAGCGTTTTGCGGGAGAAACAAAATATCCATTCAAGCGTATGCTTGATCTCGCGCTACAGAGTATCACTTCGCTAAGTGTTAAGCCAATCCGCGTTGTGTCGTTCCTGGGCATGTCTATTTCTCTGGTGAGCCTGCTTTTTCTAATCTACATCATTACCGGCTATTTTTTGGGTTGGACTGTTGCAGGTTGGGCAAGTCTCGGAGTTTCAATCTGGTTTCTTGGCGGATTGCAATTACTCGCCATCGGCGTCATTGGCGAATATGTTGCCAAGACATATTTGGAAACCAAACATCGCCCACGTTACATAATCGAGAAAACATTATTTCAAACATGAATGCTACCAGTGACAAACAGCCGGAGTTTGACCAATACGTAAACTCGTATCAACAAATGCACAAAAAAAGCATTGGCTTTTCTGGTGAGAGCTTGGATTATTTTGCTAGATATAAAATTGAGGATGTCCAACGTGTTGTCACATGCAAGGGATTGGGGGAGCATATTTCTATTCTGGATTTTGGAGCAGGAACTGGAACCTCGATTCCATATTGGAAAATATTTTTTAAAGAAGCCTCAGTTTCAGCGGCGGATGTCTCTGGTGATAGTCTTTCTAAGCTAACGGAAGCATTTCCTGATTGCCGGACGCTGCTAATTGGCGAAGGTAAAATCCCAGTATCAAACGAATCATTCGATGTGGTTTTTGCGTCAGGAGTATTTCACCATATCAACCACTCCGAACATCATGCCAATTTAGTTGAAATACTGCGAGTGTTAAAAAAGGGGGGGCTATTTTTCGTGTTTGAGCACAATCCACTCAACCCGCTGACATTGTATGCGGTGGACAAATGTGAGTTCGATATCAACGCTCATTTGATCAAACCTTGGCAGATGAAGAACCGTATGAAAGCAGCAGGATTTCAGGATTGTTTCACTCGTTTCCGAATATTTTTTCCCGGATTTCTTTCGCTGTTCAGACCGCTGGAACGATTTCTGCCTTGGCTTCCGCTAGGAGGGCAGTATTTTGTGTGTGGAGTAAAAAGATGATTAGAAATTAAGTTAACTATCTTCTGCTGCAAAATCTTGTTTTTATTATTTAAAATTATGGGAAAATTCTATCAAAAAATTATGGGAAAGCCGCTGGTCTATGATTATCTAAGACCACTGTTTCTTGGCGGCATAACAGTAAAACCTGCTTACGACTGGCTTAATCCTGTTGATAATGAGGTAATACTTGACGTGGGTTGCGGAACAGGCGTGGCGTTATCTTACCTGACTGGATTCTCTCAATATCATGGATTTGACACGGATGAAATAGCCCTAGCAGCACTCAAGGAAAGATATGGCAATGTCTCCAATGTTAATATTTACAATCGTCATGTAACCCAAAGCGCTGTTGAGCAGATAAATCCACATAAGGTATTAATGATGGGATTGTTGCATCATGTTAATGATGAAGTCGCAATCTCTTTGCTGCAAAGCATGACGCGCTCCAAAAATTTGATTAAAATTGTATCAATAGACGTATTTTATGGGAAAGGCGCTAAACATCTGACAAGCAATGCGCTTGCCAGCCTTGATAGGGGTAAATTTATACGAACCCCCGAAGGCTACAAAGAGTTGCTCAAGTCAACAACACTCCACATCCATGATGAAATGTATTTACGCTCTGGCAACGGTTTGGCGTGCTATTATATAATGGACATACGGCCATGATTATCAATTCCCCGATTTCAACAATACTCAATATCTTTTTCAAATTATGATTTATAATGCGTCCAACACGAAAACGCAAACAGAGAAATCCTGCATGCGATATGCAGTTTGGCTGCCGGCCATTTTGGCGTTTTTAGCCGCATTGTTTTTCATATTTTTCACAAATCGCATCTATTTTCATTCGGACAGTTCATATTTGCAACTTTGGGCTGAACAAGTCATGCACGCCAAATGGCCTTTGTCCCATGATTTTGTATATGCCGAATCAAGGCAGGTATTTAACTATCACCTCTTCGCCATCCCTTGGCTGCTTTTTTCATCTCCATCCCTGCTTGGGCACTCGATTGCCTCGGCAATATTTTGCACATTATTTTTTGTATCAGCCATATGGGCATTCCGACGCATAGGTATGTCAGCAATGGCAAGCAGCTTGATAATCATGCTGATATTCGCTGCCCCAAGTCCTTTATTGGCTGATATGTTTTGGGGTGAATGCGCCTATGGTTGGGAATCCATTTTTACAATACTGTTGATAGGGTTTGCCTTTCCCCGCACCAACTCTCAACCAAGCGTAGGTCTATTAGCTGTCCTGCGCGCTTATATGGGTTTATTTATAGTCTGCGTGCTTTTCAGTGTCAATGGAACAAGACCTGTTTTGATTTATCTGTTGCCGGCTATCGTGGGTCTTGTGGGATCACGGATTTTGCAGAAGAAGGATTTTCAAGATCACGAACAGTTAAAATTCGTCATGGCCAAGGCGGGCACCATGTTGTTTGGTGGCTTGATCGGGCTTGGTTTGCTGAAATTAATCTCCCAGGGCATCTCTTTCCCAATTTCCAATATAACAACGGCATATCCTTATAATAATTTAAAGGGTATTTTGAGCATGTTGCCAATACAGTATCTTTATATTAATAATGGAATTCCCCCGGAAGGTGTTAATATAAATAGTGTTGTTGGAATCTCATCTTTGTGCAATGCAATCTTCTCCGTGCTTCTGCTTTTAAGCGCGGCCTATGCGCTATCTTATTGCTATAAATTTCAAAATATTTCAATCCAACGCATAATCATATTGTTTGTCGTCACGCTTGTGGGGGTTCTCTACCCCTTTATTTTCAGTCTTAGCAATCACGAAAATTGGCTGGTCGTATCAAGGTATTTAATTCCTGTTGTTTTCATCACATACATACTGTATGGCGCCGTTGTTGACTACTTTTTCAGGGAGGGCAAAAGAGCAATCGCGGTTATTTTGATGCTGGCCGCTTTGCCGGCAGCAGGTAGTGGCCTGTTTTATCTCGTTAATTATAGTCCTGCCAGAGTTGCGCAAAATCCTCACGAAATGTTATTGAAGGAGTTGAAAAAAAATGGAATTTTCTATGGCTATGCCACATTCTGGAATGCGTCAGTAATTACGGTGCGTTCTTCATCCATTGTCAAAATACGTCCGGTGGAAATTGAAGGTGGCACTTTAAAACAATTTATGTTTCACTCGGCTTACAGTTGGTATGATCCGCAATCATTTGTCGGCCCTACTTGCCTGATTTTAACAAAAGCTGAAGACGCAAGCATCAATAGTGACCAGGTGAAAAATAAATCTATCATTAATTTATTATCGACATCCAAGCAGAGGCTGAGTGTGCACGATTTTATTGTTTATATATTTGACCATAATATCGCAAATAACATAATACCTATGAAGGAAAGAATAAAGGAAAGATTTTCTGGGCAAAAATGGCAGGGTAGTGACCTGCCAGGACTTGTTGGTCAAGTTCATGGAACCGATCGGGTGGCACAGGAAGGGCAGGATTCAGAAGGGTATTTGTCCTACGGGCCTTACGTATCACTCCCAAACCCTGGAATCTACCGCATTGCATTGAAATATTCAAACGAAGTCTCGGCAGGCAAAACAGAAAGCTACTGCGAAGTTGGAAATTTTTCACTGGTTGCGGGTGCACTACAGAGAGAAAAGATGCAAATAGGCAATAATATGATAGTAATACAAGATGTAAAAATACCAAGGGAAAATCTTAAAAATTTGGAGGTCCGTGTTTATTTTGATGGTAAAGGCAGACTAGATTTACAACAACTTGAAATTTCCGAAATTTCTATTTTTTCGCAATGAGCTTTATATCATACGCACAAAATTTTGAAGATGTTTTGCTGTGGCGCGCATTGAAAGATGTGCAAAACGGTTTTTATGTCGATATCGGGGCTAATGATCCAATAATCGACTCTGTCACTGCGGCTTTTTATAAACGTGGATGGCATGGCATTAACATTGAACCGCTTCCGAGCTGCTTCGCGAAGCTGGTTACTGAACGGCCAAGGGATCAGAACTATAATTGTGCGATTTCGAAGCAAACGGGAACCATAAAATTTTATGATGTTGCTGGTCTTTCGACGCTATCAGAGGACATCGTTAAGGATTATAAAGCAAAAAAAATATCGGTAAAAAAAATGCGTGTAACCACGTTCCCATTGCAAACGCTTTTGGAATCCTGCCTATCTCAAGATATTCATTTTTTAAAAATCGATGTAGAGGGTTGCGAAAAAGAAGTTTTAGAGAGTATCGACCTCGGAAAAACCCGACCATGGATAATCCTCGTAGAGGCTACACTGCCTTTGACTCAGATACAGACGCAGGCTGAATGGGAATACATATTGGACGAAGCTAAATACAGTTGCGCGTATTTTGACGGATTGAACCGCTATTACGTAGCGCGGGAAAAACAAGAATTGCTGACTTTTTTTAAAACACCTGTCAATGTGTTTGATGATGTCGTGCCCTATAAATATCTCCAGATACAAAATCAGCTCACGGAAGCATTGAGAAAACTGGAGGATTATAATGCTAGATTGGATTCATTGGCCAAATTCATTGGCGAGGGTGCCGGCTTTCCAAAGATCGACTTGAAGGCCCCGGAGTCACTTGATATTTTAAAGAAATATGCGAGATTAAGGCTGACATACATAAGGTCAAAAGAGCAGGAATGTGCCGGTTTGATGGCACAAATAGATTCTCTCATAAAAAATGCTGCTGTATATTCAAAAAATGCCTCTGCTGAGATGCAGCGGATGATGGGAAGTTATGAAGAGAGTCGCAAAGAAGTTTCCAGATTGCATCATACCGTTGAGCAAAAAAGCAAGGAACTGAGTATTCTGGAAAAGCAGATTATTGAGAAGACCGCCAAAATCGAGAGTTTGACAGGCCAGGGCATTGAATACTTTAAATCAATACAAGAGATCAAAAGCAATGAGGCGCGTTTGATTGATGAGCTTAAAATATTACAGGGGCGGAATCTTGAGATCGGGAATCAATATGTCAGTCGCATAAGTCGAATCGAAGGAGAGAAAAAGGGGATTCTGGAAAAATTCCATAAGCAGACAGACATATTCAGCCAAGGATTGATGGACTTGAGCATGGAGCTGATTCAGTTGCGACGCAACGTGGCTGATGCAAATGCGGCCATTGAAGGGAAAAATCAGTTAATTTCTAACCTTGAACATCAAGCATCGAGAGCATTGCAGCGGTATCAAGAGTCAGCGGCCGCATTAGGGAATTTGCGCAGGGAGATGGACATTCGCAATGCAGACCTGCTCGGCGGGCAACGTGAATTGGAGACTGCCTCAAGTGCATTGCAAGCACAACATAAGCGATCGGGTGAACTCGACAATGAAATTAAGCGCCTGAGAAATCTCATATATGGCGCCTCCATTGGCCAGCATTTGTATAGAGCATGGAAAGTATTGGTGAAGGATTCCCATTATTGCCAGAAAAAACTGACGCAGGCAAATGTTACTCCAACACTAGTTGTATCGAGGAGCAAAGGGAACAAAGTGCCTTGGCATACGCATATTTACAGAATGTTCAAAGCATTATTTGTAAAGTCATCCAAGCCATGGCACACACATTTTTATAGATTTATAAGAAATATTCTGGATGATCCCAAATACCGTCCGGATCGTCCGCCGAAAATCGCCAATGCAGACCAGGAGAAGGCAAAAATCATCGCGCGACTTGACGCTGTGGCCGCCGATGCATTAAAACAAAAAAATTAAAATAGATCTGAAATACCTTCAACATTAATTTACGTAATAAAATGAATTCACTTCATGATATATCTAAAAGTGTTTCCGTGATTGTTAACACATATAACAGGTGCAAGAACCTTGAGACTTTGCTTGTGTCCCTGAAATACTTGCGATACAAAAATTTCGAGGTCATAATTGTAAATGGCCCCTCCACGGATGGCACCGCTCAAGTCATTGAAAAATTCAAGTCTTCTATCCGCGTGGCCTCGTGCCCTGTGCGCAATCTTGCGGTTTCAAGAAATATAGGTCTTTCCCTGGCACAGGGTGACATAGTTTGTTTTATTGATGATGATGCCATACCGGAGCCGGATTGGCTCGATGAGATAGTGAGGGCGCATGATTCGCCAAAAGTCGGTGCTGTTGGTGGATTTCTCAGAGATAATAGTGGCTTTGGATTTCAGACCAAGGTAATAGTTTGTGACGAATTTGGCGATGCAGAATTCTACGCGACCGAGGCTGAAGCGCGCAAGGTGATGAGTCGCGACAATGTCCTGAGATACTTTGCCCCGATAGGAGCCAATTCGTCCTTCTCCAGACAGGCACTACAGGACATCCGCGGGTTTGACGAACAATATTCATATTACTTGGATGAGACTGATGTTTTGATAAGAATTCATGAGCGCGGATATGATATCAAGTTTAATCCAAACGCCGAGGTGCATCATAAATTCGCAGCCAGTGACTTGCGCAACGCGAATCGTATGCCAACATCGTATTATCAAATATCCAAAAGCAAGGCGTATTTTTGCGTGCGCCATGCGCAAGCCAGACACTCCCTCAAGGTAATATTTGGGGCGCTGGCTGATTGGATACTAAAAACTCGAAACGCATTCACAGGGTTGCTGGATAACAAGCAAATAACTAAGCACCAACATGAGACATTGACAAAAGAAGTTGATGCGGGAGTTCAGGATGGCATTCGGGAGGCACTGGTTTCAGACTCGCCAAAATTTTTGGAATCTGCCTTGGGAGCAATCGGGAGCATGCAGGTGTTTCCCACATTGCTTCCTGCCGATGAGCGATTGGCAATCTGCCTTTTAACCCAGAATTATCCTCCGGCAGTCAGTGGTGGCATAGCCGTCTGGTTTTATGGCCTTGCCAAGGCACTGGCTTCGCTGGGGCATGAGGTGTCTGTTGTGACCAAAGGGAGGGACTCTATCACGGTAGATTTTGAGGATGGTGTTTGGGTGCATAGGGTTCCGATTACCTCCCATGCAGGGCGCGCACAGCCTGCCTTGCTGCCGTTGCCTGATAGTATACGGGATTTGACATATTCATTCTATGATGAGGTTGAGCGCGTTTCACAAAGAAGAGGGCTGGATGTCGTCATGGCGCCCATATGGGATGTAGAGGGACTTGCGTGTCTGGCCAGCAACAATTTTCGTGTCATATTGGCGCTCCAGTCAAGTTATAATTTGGTTCTCCCTAGCAAGCCGGAATGGAGTCGAAATGAATTCTTTATGAAAGAACATTTTGAGAAGGTCGTGGCTGCGGAGACATTTATGCTTGAGCAAGTTTCCGTAATGATTGGCATTTCCACGGCCAATTTTAATGACATAGTAACCGCAAATCGAGTCAACAAACTGCCTTTATTGACAAAAATAATCCCCATTGGCATATCTGATAATGCGGAAAATAATGAACCTGTCTATATTTCAAAGGGATCTGCTGTAAATATATTGTTTGTGGGACGTTTTGAGAAGCGCAAGGGAATAGATGTTTTGCTTGAGGCAATCCCCCGCCTTTTGCATACATATCCCGGATTGACGATAACCTTGGTTGGAGATAATAGTCTGCCAATAGACCCGAATGATAGCGAGACGTATTGGCAGTCTTTTGTCAAAAAACACAAGGAAGTTGCTCTGAATCCCAGGCTGAAAGTTTGCGGTGTTGTATCGGATGCGGAGCTTGACGAGCATTACAAAAAATGTGACATATTTATAGCGCCCAGCCGTTATGAATCGTTTGGGATCATTTATTTGGAAGCCATGTCAAGGGGGAAACCGTGTATCGGATGCAATGTTGGGGGAATTCCGGAAATTATTGATGATGGTGAAACTGGAATTTTAGCCGAGCCTGGCGATTTGCAGTCCTTGTTGCAAGCAACTGATGCGTTGGTGAGGAATCCGGCATTTCGCAAAGATATGGGGCGGAAGGGCAGGGAGAGGTTCAAGAAACATTTTTCCGATAAAATGATGGCTCAATCTACAGCGGAGTTTTTCAGGGAAATTATGAAACAGGGCGTGTTCATGGTTCCGAGGCCTGAGGCGTGTCGTCTTATTAAAACCATTGTCCAGTCTGAACTTGATCGACACATCGGGAATCTGCGTGCAGCCCCTGAAGCGCGGGCCAGTGTGCTCCCGCAGGCGAGAAGGATTCTCATCGATGTCACACATACATCGATTCTTGACTACAAAACCGGGATACAACGAGTTGTGCGCAATATTGCGGCTGCATCTGCCACTAATGAATCAGGCAAGCCAGAGATAGTGCCTGTCCGTTTGAAAAATGGCGAGATGCAGCGCGTTGAAGGCTTCCTCTCAGGAAGCGACAAGCTGGTTCCCTCGGAATTCATAACTCCCTTTCCCGGCGATGTGTTCGTCGCCTTGGATAATTCCTGGACTATTCGGCATGAACATGAATTATTTTTCCCGTTGTTCAAATCGCGCGGAGGGAGGATCATAGGCATAATATATGATATAACGCCATTGACAAATCCCGAATATGTCGGGTGTATTGATAGAGGATTTGCGTCTTGGTTTTCATTATTGCTGTCCTATTCGGACGCCTTGTTTTGCATATCCAAGGCAGTCGTGGACGATGTGGCTGGCTACGTGCGCGAGCATCTGGTATTGAAG
>JGI20166J26741_11512808_pt1 | contig 12576 bp, 9 predicted proteins | sample TergutCu122P5_FD_26741 | JGI IMG/M metagenome (IMG submission 26741) | reverse complement strand
CTGAAGATGAGTACTTGATACTCGAAACATGTAGAGGAGAATATTTGACGAATAAATAATATTAAGTGCATCACGTTGGTATTTTGTATGATCATTACAAACAGCAGTCAATGGCCCACAAACACTTCACACTTACAAAAGAGTATGTTACAACTTTCAGTCTCAAACTGTGAACTGAATGTTCCAAAACATTTCATTACACTTTCATACCATTAATGTTTAACCTTTATCCTACCAGGGTGGGCATTAAAATTTTTGTGAATGGTTTATGAAAAACGTATTACTGAAACAGAAAAAGGTAAACTATTAAATAAACAACTTTTTTTAAAAATAAAACAGAGATTATGCAGCATGACTTAAAAATACAGTAAATTTCCTTGTTGCCCGAATAAATAAAATAAATTTCTAAGGATGTTTCCATGTGTGTTGCACATGTGAATGCAAATCTTTAAAATGTTAAAAATGTAACTGTCACTCACCCTATTAATTTCATGGTATGCAAGCATATTTTTCAGACACTATTTAAAACATCTATCATTACCTCCTAGTTTTCCATTACTATTTGCACTGACAGCTTAAAAACCAACCAAATGAGGAGTTACATAATTAGGAATATATCTCCCTCTCTCAGACATACACATACATGCACATATGCATGTATCAACACACACTGGCACACAACACCCTTGGTTGTCCCTGCTTGGATTTGGGTGTAGGCTTTTCAGCCCAAAGATCAAAATCTTCAACTCTGCTATGGACTGCACTCTGGAATTTAGGAGAATACCAGCCACCCCCCACCCCCAACTGCAGTCTGAAGACCACATTAACAATCTGCATCAACCAATAAAGAAAAACATGTAAATTTGTATTGCTCCGCTTAACATACAGTATACAGCATGTCTGACATACAGCAATTCTTAAAGGCATGTTCTATGCACACAAACATGCAGAACCTCTACAAAAAGATGGATCCATGGGTAATTAGTGTTAACAGTTCTGGTGCATATCACTATTGCAGAAGGATAAAAATAAGTGTAAGAAAATCCATATAATAGGATTTGATTATGTTCCAGAATACCATTCTATAATACCAGTGAACCATAAAATTACTTGAACTGTTGCCCCCTGTGCTTGCTTGCATGCAGCAGTCCCATTGAGTACTGCAGCACACACTCTAGAATTACAAGCATTAAAAGTCATCCTGTCCTCTACCTTCCACCTCAGTGCCACTACATCTTTAACACAATACTCTTAAAACAATTCCACACATAAGTCAGATGAACTTACAAGGCACTCGATTTGTTTGTATCAAAATACCCACTATTCCATATATTTTACATTCAAAAATGTACTAATAACAGTGCTAAATTGCGGAGAAACAACACCCTGCATAGATCAAAGGCACACTTCAGTGTTTAATCGTGCATCCTCTACTAGAAGTGGAAGTGTACCATGCAAGAAGCCAAGATAAACTGCTCCGTCAGTCTACGCAGAAAAACATGAGAATCCGCCAGCATAACTCTCACTGTTCAAAACTTGTCATGATACAATAATTTCATATAGACTGATATCTACTCACATCTTCCGATGCTGGACATTCATCAGAATATCACAAGCAAACCATGCCTCCACTTTGAACAGCATGGGGGATGGTTAGAAAAGGGAGAGCTTTGGCACACTGCATCAGGAACCACTGATAAAACTCTAGTCTTCCAGAGCAAACCTGTGGGCACATGCCTCGCACTCCTGCAGTGGCACGATTAACAGGTTGACCAATGTGGATATGACCTGCTAATATGTTCAATGCGCAATGTATTTACAGCTGTGATCCCCTCTGTAATGGCCCTAGAATGTTCAACAGGGTCAGCCAGGATTCTGTCTTGCAAGTCTGATGTTCAGATCATCCCTTGTCTTCCTAGTTCTGTTGCTATGAACACAGATAACTTTCTTACACTACAGCACCGATGGATGCTATAAACTGTTTTTCTGTCTGAAAGTCAGTGATGGGAAAAAATGTACCCTTGTTGTGAAAATGTGCTGCAACTTCATCCTGGCATGCATCATCAAACATCATGTACATACAAGGTACCTCTGTGAATGCATATCTGCTGACAATGTTTAGCACGACAATTCATTTACATTTAATGCCAGCACATCCACCTGTACACAGAGTAATATCATGTTTAAGCAAGACAGGGAATGTTTTGGCTGAAGGAGCCTCACAATGCAGGTACTGGCACAACAGGCACTCAGCACTTCTTCCTCCAAAAGACCATAACCTAAAGAAGGAAAACCATACAAGGACCCAGCTTTATATTGGAAATTTCACTGTTTTTGTACACAGAAACATGCCTACACGCAAAAGCGATACAGTGTATTTCAGCAGCACCCTTAAACACAACACTGAAATTAGTAATCTGAATGTGTCAGGATAGTGAACTCAGTGGTGAAGCAAAGGGTCACGCTATAAACACTCTGCTTTAGCCATCACTGCTTTCCTTGCCTGTGATCTGGCATCTGCTTTGTAGGTACACCAACTCACAAATAAATAGCTTCATTTATTCAGGCAGAGAGAAGAAAAGTAGGTCACTGAGATCACAGTTCAAGTCATTTATGAAAATAAAGTGTCTACATCATCCTATGGCTTATAAAATTTCTTACCCACCAACACAGCTACTATTAGTGCCTGCTACCATCCAACCTACCTGCAACAACTGGTCCATATGTGATGGGATATTTGTACTTTCAATTACAGTTCTGCCTACTGCATCCCTCTTTACATAGAACTTCATCACCATCTTCCAATGGTATGTGAAGTCTACTAACAATGATGCTGGTGGTGCCAGCTGAAAAATGAGGGAGAATGCTCTAGTGCCTACTGTCAAGTGTGAAATAGGAATAACCATTTCCATTTGTAAATTAGTGAAAACGGTTAAAATATTCAAGTTTAAATCACTGCATACAGTTTCTTTAACAATGCAGTACCTTATTCATCAAAACTACTGTTATTATATTTACAGTGACAAGATTCTGTAAGGCTAACCATAAATGCAATCAGTCATTGAATATATATGTAGTGTAAGCACATTATGTACAAGCACACAGTTTAATGTTTTTACAACTGTTCTAACCGCGAATTCATACTTTATCTAAGGCTATATCCATACACCATTGTGGGATAATACGCATGTATTCAAATTACGATTATACCTATGTAAGGAAAGTGCATAAAACATATAAACGCCACGTTAATTCTATAAGACACAATATCCACCATCAATTAGTTTCAGATACCTTAAAAAATGTATGAAAGACCCAAACACGCAAATTTTAGTTATATCGCCAGCTAATACAGACAGGCATACGTGGTACGACGTATCGACATTCCGCCACGGACCTCAGAAGAATTTTGTACATTACGCTAAACTAGTTCATTGTCAATACAGTCCCATTTTCCTTCACATGTGCAACAGTCTTACTTAAGTGCTAACGGAATAAATGAACAGACTTCCAAAACATGGTCATCAGCCAAACGCACACACTGTCGTTGTACTTTTACAAAATATTAAACACATTATAAAAAAAACACGCGCGCGGTAAATACCTAATGACACTCTCAGCATAAAACTAACACTTTTAAAATACGTATCAAATAACTGGAATGACTATTACGTAGAACTAGGACAAACGTTTAATCAAACTCACAGCATCCACAGCATTCTGAAAAACAGTGGAAAACTTGCTCAACATTCCAGAGCCTTTCGCCTTCAAAAACTAGAACATCCTAAATCAATAATTAACACACATAAAATGTTGTAATACACATAAATTACACGTTTTCCTATACATTTTTACATTGACAATCACAACCTCTCACTAATACCCATCTTTTACAGACCCACAGATTTTCTACCATAAACACAAATCCGTGAATAGCTGTAATCCGTGACCAGTATTCCGGCAGTGCGTATTGTAATCATTAAATTACATTTCAAATCGTGGATTGCTAAGGCGCAGAAAGAAAATTAATAGAAGTATGACATTGGAACTACGATATTAGTTATTTGTAGACGACAAACTCATTATGCTTTTTTTTCACTCGGTTATGAGCTATGGAATTATATTTTGGGGAAACTCGTGGCATAACTCCATAATTTTTAGATTACAAAAAAGGTAATTAGAATTATGTAACGTTCCGGCAATAGAGCTTCACGTAGAAGTTTATTTAAGAAATTTCAAATTTTGCTTTTGAAATCTCAATATATGTTAACTTTATTAATGTTTGTAGTTCAATATAAAACACTTTTTCTAACAAACACTGAAAATTACAATTTGGATACTAAACACAGAAATAATGTAATGAATAATTGAGATAGTAGAATTTTGTGTTTTAATGTCTTTAAATTGTTGATATTTTGTTTTATTAATTTGTTGCAAACGGGTTTGGATAATTTTGAAGGGTTGTGTCAGCATTTAGGGTTGAATTAGGCCGTGCGAATCTTCCTCCAAGCCTACAGCGCGTGGAAGCTTGTAGCTAGGCTGTGGGGCGGGGTTCTGCATTCGGTGAGGCGATAAAAGACCCTGCCACATACGGCGGAGCTCTCTGCTGTCCCGGCTTTGTTTTGTATAACATGATGGAGCTGTGCGAACCGCTGTGCCACTAGGTGATTTTTATAAGTGAGAATAAATTTGCTTGGTGAAAGATGTGGTGGTTGTGTATTGCAGCAAGTAGGTTTTGCAGTGAAATTGTTGATTGTGTTAATGGAGGGGAGTATTTTCCCTTTTGATGAGTATGGCGGAACTTGAGTGGATTTTGGCACGGTTTCGAAATTGTTGCGAGACGCTGTATATTGCAAGGGTTCTACAACTGTTTTGGAGTCTACGTAAGCAAAGAGAGAGAATGTGTATTGTATAGAGTAGAAGAAACCAAACAGGGAGAACTAGGAGTTGAGTTAAGAGTTTGCGGATTGAGTAGAATTTAGTGATTCTCTGTTTAATTTTATTAAATGTTTAAGTTGAGTTTAATTTGTCTTAGTAGTAGTATAAGTTAATGCCGAAGAAGTTGTTAATACTGTTTGTGGAGGGCATGCGTACTTTCTATGTGTGGTTTACTAGAGGATGAATTTACTCAGGTGGAGGCGGACCCTTACAGCCTCCCACCCAGTTTTAGGGAGCTACCCCTAAGACTACAAAGTGGCCGGCCTATACTAGTCACTACAATAATTTATACCTTCCTCAAGCAAACTTAATCATTTATCAAAAAGGAGCTTATTATTCGGGGATACAAATTTTTAATAATTTACCCTTGGAGATTAAGAATGTTGCTGGTAACCACAAAAAAATGTAAAATTGCTTTGAAAAGAAATCTTATACTCGTACACTTATCCATTTTACACCTTGGAAGAGTACTTTAGTCAACTGTGAATTAAGGACTGTATTACAACATTTTAATATAGTGGTATATTGATTTTAGATTTATTGATATGCATTAGATAAGCACGCTTGAATTGTTGTAAGTTTTATCAAGTTAATATACGTACTCAGTGATTGTATATTCTAAAATGATTACATTTCCTTGTATAAACTTGATTTTGTTTTAGCTATGTATTATAAACACAAATCATTCTTATATGTATATTATTGTCGACACTCATTTTGTACCATGCCTATTGTAACCTATTGACTAGTTTTATATCGACTCCGGTGGATCTCTGGAACACGCAAAGCAAGTGGCCCTTACACCCGCCACGGTCATAGTGCAGGACTTCCAACCACTTTACTGCATATGCTTTCCTGACAAACAATGGTTCCATTTTCGAAACTCCTAATTTCCCTAAGGTATCATCATGTTGTCTTCGAGGTAATGACGTACAATAAACGACGTTGTTCGCTCCTTGCATTGTAGATAACCAATTCACAACACTCGTCCAACAAAATGCACAATGCTCTTCTTCAAATGTTTATATTATCACGCCGTGTCCTTACGCGTTTCATGCAAGAGGTACCATCAGCGAAAAATATTATTCCCTCATGATGATCCCTTTTGGATTGAAACGTGTAGGAATACTGTGTAAAATTGACACCTATATGTAAGGCAAAACATTGTGCGTTGTGTTGGTTGAGTGTTGTAAATTGACGTACAGTAGTATAAACACCAAATGTTCCTGCTCTTGCATCAGTTATGTGTGTTTCAAACTCCATGTTGAAACCATGGATAAGAGACAACCTAAAAGGACATGCTTCTAATTACGGATGACACGCATGTGTCGGGCACGAGAGTGGGGATACGGATATATCGGTCATACACTTGTCCACAAATTGTTGAGTAGAGACTACAAATGAATGTGGCAACAGTAAATTGAGACACTATGGATGGTCCAAACGGGCCTGTTGATACTATTTTAGCACAACGCTGCAAAAGTACGAAATCAAACTTCAGCCTTTTTGAAATGGAGGAATCATTTATCACACCACAGATATGGAGGACAACGAAGTTGAAAACACAGATTAATAGTATAAGAGATGAGTGGAGGGGACAGCGCGCAGTATAATGTACCTGAAACTTCGCAAACTATGAAACTGCACGGTATGGAATCCTGTAGACAACCGAGTTAACACCAACCATGAAAAGCCTGCAAAATTACATGGATAACACACCGATAAAATCTTCTTGTCTTAAACCTCGCCCATCGTCTATAGATTTCACGTTTCAGCAGCCGGCTCTGCTGTCGTCTTCAAGCAAGAAGCATCCAGTCTATTGCTCCCTTGATATCGAGGTATTGTCAGTCACTGTACGCCACAGACCAACAACCAATCAACCGAAGAGCTGAGGGCGGAGACTGCACGAAAGCGCAAGTCGACGTCCTTCGGTCCATTTAGCCATTAGTATTAACCGCAATGGTGGGCTCAGTAACAAACAACCTTAAAGGATTCGCTTACGCTAAAGAGTTTCTCGTCGCGGTAAAGACCTCGATGTGGACAGAGGACCATTGCTCAGGAAGCAATAGACCCCTTTATGAGAGGGCGTAACTTTGCCTGGAAGGCTCTCTGGGATTCGATCCCAGATTGGTCATGTCTAAGGTACGACTCACGGCGAAGATCAGGCACTCAGGTGACGCCACCATGCTTGGGTAGGTTGCTAGCTTGGCCCCATTTTTTTGGCCTGTTACACCGCGGCATTCGCCTTGCAACTGAGGAAGAAAGTATGGGGGGACCTTAGGCAGGGTAGTGGGCAGGAATCAATATGTCGTTATGACCCTTTTGAAAAGTAGCCATGACAAGCTTGTCAATCCCGCCCTTTCTTTGACGCTTTAGAAGATCGGTGTCATCACTCGGTCAGCGTATATACCCGCCGAACTGCCGAATTAAGGGGTTCCCCACATAAGCTAACTTTGAGTCGAATCTCTCGTTAGATATTTGACGTGGCCGGCAAAGATTGGAACTCCCAAATCCTCGTGAATTTCTTGTTACCACTGTGCCAAGGTTCACTGGTAGCAATGTGAAGACAGTTGAATTTAAGCATGCTATGGGTGCTAGTGGCGGACCTCCAAATGGAGAAAGCGTAGTCCATCACTGATCGGATGAGCTGCTTATACAGCAGAACTCCGTTTCTGATGGACAGACCACTTGTCCAGTTTAGAAGAGGTCCCAACCCTCTCAGTCTCTGTGCCGCTCTCTTTCTCATCTGATCGACACGAGTCGACCAGGTCAGCCGTTTATCGAGCGTCACCCCAAGATAACGGGCCGTATCAACCCAGTGGATTGGCTCCCCGTAGAGTTGAACTAGTCGGGGTTTCGTGATGCGGTACCGGGCTTAGCGAATAGCATCGCATTGTTCTTTGAGACGTTAATAACTCTCCTTCATTCTTTCAGCCACCGATCTAGGTCGCCGAGACATGTACACCGGAGATATCTATACCCCAACGCACCAGTAAGCTTTTCCACTTCCCTCTGTTCACCGGTCGGTACAGTGACTAACAGTTTGTCATCTGAAAGGCTTCACCTGACCTCAGGTACGTCTCGGTCAAGACACAATGTCGACCATGAGTTGATGGAGGAAGTGATCAAATTCCAGGTTCCTGCTGCGGACCCCTTAGGGTTCCAGCAGGCCAATCGCAAGGCTATAACCTGGTTTGTACATCTATGCCAAGTTGCCATACTTGCTACGAAGTGGACAACGGTTGAGGACAGCCCGCGAGCGAGCTGGCCCAAAAAGTAGGGTTGGGACGGATGAGAGGATCCTGCGAGTGAGCTCCACACGTGTGAAAGGGGATGTTGTCAACAGGATTTGAGATCTCCTTAATGGGTGACCAGGTGGGTTGGGGGAACGCCATACAAACACTAAACAAGTGTAGAGAACCGCTGAAAACAGGACTCGTCCATGAATTATAAGAGGAAAAATGCAACAAAAAAAATTAAAAACAACCATAAGATGCCAAACATAGTGCTTGAAACACTACAAATTAAAACAATTGAAACCATAATAAAAGCCATGAAATCAAACTGATCAGACCATACAAACCTGATACAGAACCATATCACACGCACTGAAATCCAAAAAAACCAACACCAACTGTGGAGAAGTTACAAATCTTCATGGGATCATACACATTATTAAAACACATCATTCCTGAGAACAGGGTGCCAGATGGGAGAAATTTCAATGCTGGGTCGGCTGATAGGATTTTGTATACGTACCATGAAGGAGGCTTTCTTATACTTCCTGTACACTGGATTCTTGTCAGTCTATACAGACTTTGAATCTTTGCAAAGTATGCGGTGATGGCAGATATTAACCTGTGACCACGTCTACACCAACTGGGTGTTTCTGTGGTAGCCAGTGGCAGAATGGCTTGATCTGCATCAGTTTTTCAGGAATATATCCCCGATGTAAAACATGACCTGCCTATATTACGTTTTCTTTTTATTGTTATTACACTACTTCAGTTACTGTAACACTACTACTGCTACCTTGTCGTTAAAAATAGCTGCTACTTTCTAGGCAGAGTTGAAGCATTAGTGCAATTCCGACTTTTACCAGGGCATCAGAGATTTAAAGAGACAGAATTCCCTTTGTACTGGTTACGCATCACCCACACCATACTTCTGCATAGACGATTCAGACTTCTAAACAAATTCTGCCACTTCAGTCCAAAACAATTCAATTTCAATTACTTTTTATCGATGCAGACAGGAGCGTTAGATTAAAATACCTAAGTGGAACCGTTGCCAGTGTCCAGCTTATGATCCTCCAACTTTGGATGGCAAACCTGCGGTTTCAACCCAATAATGACCAGTAACGCTACTTTTCTACAGAGTTTATGGCTTTCTGCCATTTGGAAGCACTTTACTTGTGGGTAAAAGTCTTGTTAAATTATGACACACAAAACTCAACAGAATGTAATTCTATGTAGTAAACTATAATTTGTCTTGCTTAATCCTTATGGAATAGGACTCAAGTTAATGTTTGAAATAGAAAAACGTATCTTTTAACAAAACTTAATTTCAAAATTTTATGTCTGAAATTTCATGATAACTTTACATTAAATGAAGAAGATAATTTATAAGGTAATAATGCTACTGTTCTAAAATACTAACTAAATTTCTTAAGCTTCATATCTGAATAACTGCAGGATGATGGTATTATGCTTTTGTACAGTTTAAACTTACGAAACCCTGTGCTTCACTGCCGCATTTCCAAAATCTCACCATCACACTAACATAGGCAAAATGTAACTTAGTCATAACTTCACATCTTATTGGTTAAATAAATTTTTCATGCAGGTCTGTATCTCCAAAGTGGTATGTTTGTTTAAAATGATCCAGTTCAGTAACTTTTATTCAGTCACCATATCAAAGGGTGAAGGAAAGTAAAAATTACTAAGTTGTTTATATGTAATTTTCTCCATTCATTACTTCTGACTTCGTGACCAATTTTTTATAAATGCCTCAATGGGTTTTCTTTGAGTGCATGCACTCACTCACTCGCGCGCGCGCGCGCGCGCACACACACACACACACAAAGCTCTTTACTGAATCCTGAATACACACACCTCATAAACACACACCCATGAAATGAAAGTGTCAGTTTTTTTTTATAAGACTACAGTGTTTGCTGACTGCATGGCACTCATCAGTTACATGCACACTCACCACTCTGTATGCGTATATGTCTTATCAGCTTACTCCTGTCAATGAATGCCATATTACACACTTCACAGGTATAAGGGCGCTCACCACTATGTATGCGCTGATGTATTAACAGACTGCTCTGTCGACTGAACGCCTTTTTACACTCTTCACATGTATAAGGGCGCTCACCACTATGTATCCGTTGATGTGTTATCAGACTGTTCTTTTGACTGAATGCCTTATTACATACTTCACAGGTATAAGGGCGCTCACCACTATGTATGCGTTGATGTCTTATCAGAGTGATCTTTAGACTGAATGTCTTATTACACACTTTACAGGTATAAGGACGCTCACCACTATGTATACGTTGATGTATTATCAGACTGCTCTGTCGACTAAATGCCTTTTCACATTCTTCACAGGTATAAGGGCGCTCACCACTATGTATGCGTTGATGTGTTATCAGAATGCTCTGTCGACTGAATGTCTTATTACACACTTCACAGGTATAAGGCCACTCACCGCTATGCATGTGTTTATGTTTTACCAGATTGCTCTGTTCCTTGAATGCCTTATTACACACTTCACAGGTATAAGAGCACTCATCACTGTGTATGCGTTGATGTGTTATCAGACTGCACTGTCGACTAAATGCCTTTTTACAAATTTCACAGGTATAAGGGTGCTCCCCACTATGCATGTGTTGATGCCTTTTCAGACTGCTCTGTCGATTAAATGCCTTTTTACAAATTTCACAGGTATAAGGGTGCTCCCCACTATGTATGCGTTGATGCCTTTTCAGACTGCTCTGTTGACTGAATGCCTTATTACACACATCACATGAATATGGACGCTCACCCCTATGTATATCACAGGAATATCTGCATTCAGCACCACATACGCATAACTGTTCATTCAGAGTAACCTGGAAGACAGTTAAGGTTAAACATTAGGATATATTCTGATAGAAAGAACGGTTAGTTTTGCAGCAATGTATATATTAAACAAAAGTCACTGTTTTAGAAGAACTGTGTTCTTTAAAAGAATGTATTATAAAAGACTTCATGCTGTTTTCACAGACTCTTCTGAATGGATGAATTATATGTACACACTATAGCTGTGTTCCACAGATTTTCCAAAAACCTTGAAACCATTTTAAAAACCTAGGTGTCAGAATAGTTACACAAAGGAAGTTCCTGAACTGAATTTTAGGCAGTGTCTGGGTGTCCGAACACAAAGGATTTGAAAATATCTGTAGTATGGCTGCTACCTCACCCACAGCGGCAAGTGACTTTCATCACTGGGGACACTTGAAAGGCACAGTCTGTATGTGTTTTGAAGGCTGTACACATTGAAACCCACACTGTTTGTATCAAAAGAATTAAAGAGGATGTTCTAAGTGTGTCAAAATCTGTCGCAGGATACCAAAAGTATGTGCATATTAAAGCCTGCGTGACAGGGGAACATATCCAGGGCCTGGAGGCAGATCAATACGACGTTCATACTTGCTCCCAGGAAGGCCAACTATACCAAGGCTAAGGCATAATGTCCTATTAGACTACTATCCTTCATATAGAAAACGATGCAAAAATTGGTGGCCAGGCATATCAGGGACAATACATTGGGGTTTGTCCCCTATATCTATACCAATCTGCCTACAAAACAGCGAAGTCGAAAGAAACTGCAATATACCATGTGATCATACACATACAGGAAATTACACTTTGAGATTCCATATGTTGAGGGAGCTTTTGATAGCACCTCACATGAAATAACAAAGCCTGCCAAATCACATGGACTTGGAGACACACTCTAGTGATTGATCGGCTCCATGTTGGGTGGCAGAAAAATTACAACCATGCTCATAGCAGAAACCCTGGAGGGTGCTGTGGCCAAATGCTATCCACAGGGGGACATTTTATCACACTTGCTGTGCAGCCTGGTTGTAGAAGTCTCATTGAGCGATTTGAAGGGAATGACTCTTATACACAAGGATATTCGCTATCATCATTAGCAGAAAATTCCCAATTACTGTCTCAGAGCTTCTTCAGGAGTTTCTCAGTATGGAACAACAATGGTGTGATAGAACTTAATTATCAATCCACCCACAAAATGTTCAGCACCTGGATCAACAATTTTCTGAAACCAGGTTACTTACAAATCTCTATTAGCAGGATGCTGTACTTTGTTCAAAGTGCAGTGCTGCTAAATGCATGAACATAAGGGCTGCAAAAAAGATTAATTATGGTCAAAATGCATGGGTCACTACTATGCTCGCCTTTCTTGTATTCTATTCTATTCCACTCCATCCTAATATTTTCTATTCTATGTGCATATTAAAGATATTGTGGGGACACCCACATGTCAGCGCATCTTCCTCTATTCAGCTCTCTCGCACATCCATCTCTCTCTTCGCTAGCCAGGCGGCCCTTTTCAGGGACC
>JGI20166J26741_11512586_pt1 | contig 12579 bp, 3 predicted proteins | sample TergutCu122P5_FD_26741 | JGI IMG/M metagenome (IMG submission 26741) | reverse complement strand
CATCAGGGCTCACACATTTGTTTCGTATTGTCAACCATATCAACTTCAAAATTAGTTGATGTCGAAAAGAAGTTAAAATTGAAGATATATATATATATATATTACTAGAGAGATTCTTCGAAATTAATAGTCTTCTTCCATTAGAATAGTATATATATGTCTGATGTATATATCAGAATTCACATTTTCGAAACTAGAGCTGTCAGTTTTTTTAGTACATAAAGACAACTGCCATCTGGGAACAACCTACATACATATGTATTCAAAGACACATATCTTACAAAGTCAAAAACTATCTCTTATTACGTACGGGTATGAGCCACATCATCAATCACATAGTATACACAGATACAAGCAGTCATCTTTTAAACTTCTTCCTTGCCTCAATTTAACTGTGAAAATTTTTAATAATATCTACCGGCCTCGGATTAACGTCGTTTTCTCCGACAAATGGCTAGATTTTCAATGGCCAAATATTTTCCCCTAAGAAATCATTAACATATAATTAATTTTTATAGGAAAAATTCTCAGTTCCGCGTTATTTCGCTCGACTTTGCCATTTTCAGGAACGAAAGTTTTACAGGAGGACCTAGTGTATTGATAGGCATAGGTTGCTACCATGAAGCTTCCCACTATGCAGTTTAATACACCCTCTATTTCCCTTAGCTTCAATGCCCTTTTAAGCTACTTTCCTCCAAAAAACAAACTAACTAACTAAAACAGAAGATTATGATGATAATTATGATAATGAAGATGATGTGATGACTCTCGATATGAATGACATAATAAAATAAATCTCGAGCAAGCAAAAACCATATTCAAAATCTTGTTGTTGGCCGGTATAGGTGTCTGTATCGGCACGAAGTTTTGCTGTAGATTACTATGCGTGTGAGTCAGAACGCTCCGGCTTCTAAGGCTGCTTTGCTGTAGTTAGGCCAGGCCCCCTCTACTACCGTAGTCGGTAAATTTCAATGCAGAGACAATCAGAGCTGACTGAAGTTCACTTCTTCAACGTCCGAATTTTTAAATGAATAAGCAATATCCGATTAAAAACAAAGTTAATGTACACTAAGCCATCGGAATTTTGTGATTAAATATATAACATGTAAAACCGTTGGTCTTCTTAAAGAACAATATATGACAATGGAGGTTTCTATGACGGTAAAGATTAGTAATTAGGTCTTCTTCCTCGTGACATCTTGGCATGTCGTATTTTAATAACAATATGGCGAAGGAACACGTTTCGTCTTTCTTCAGACATACCGGGATGCACGTTGTCACAATGTCATTCATTCTATATTCTGTTTTACGACAGGTCCATAGCTTCTTCCACCGGGGATTCTGTACAATGTGCGACCCAGTGCTTCCTCTTTCAGTTTCCAGTATCCTCTTCTTTTATATATAGTCGTCCAGTAGCTGGTTACATCTTCCTCCTTATCTATTAGACCAAAATCTAAAAATGAATAAACGTTGCCCTCCTAGATATTATACATTTCCTTCATGCAGATAGTAAGTTCTGCACTGTCGGAAATTCTATTTCTCTCTTTGGAGTCTTATTATTATTTCCGTTCGTTGTATATTATCAGGACACTAAGAAGCACATGACATGTAAGGTTTTTCGTACTTCTCTGCGTTTCTACCTGTAGAGGAAATGGAATTACTTTTAAGTTTTCAGTCCTTTCAAGGACGGCTGTTTCTCGCTCATAAGTAGTAACTTAACAGTGACAGTAATTACAGGCCTGCAGTTGTGGTAGTAGTAGCAGCGGTTGGGGTAATAATAATGTTTGTCGTGGAGGTAGTAGTAATTGAAGGCACTTGCAAATCTATTAATCTACAATGATTAAACCCATAACAATTTAACAAAGAACTGCAGATAGAAAACTAAACAAATGAAACAAATCCCGAAGCAGAGCCAGTGTCTTCAGGAGAAAAAGAATTTGTACTTCAAGGAATATTCCACGAATCTACACTTTCACCGAAAGTTATTTGCCTTCTTAAAAACATTAATTGAATAATAATCATGGAGATATCTTCGCCTGTATTTGTGTCCTGAATTTTAAACAATTTAGAAGTAAATGGTAATTAATGGAATGTAGGGCTTAAAATCCAAAACAACGTGAATTTGCAGATTTTATCTTTATTCTGATACGAGGTCGTGTATATTGATAAATAGTTTCCAGGGTTTCTAAGGAGCTTGCGGAACCCATCATCAGGGAATTCTAATAACTCCCCCGAAATGTCGGTAAATATTTACCAACACATGCGACGCATATCCACAGAGGCTACTCCTATATGACACTCTTCTCAAACGAAAAAATATGTCCACTGTAGTTAAAGTGCAGTGTGCCGTAGGTATACGTTATGAAGGAAGGTATAGGCGTAATAGAATTTCACAACTGAAGCTTTCCACAATTTCCTTTTCCTCAAATATTTGAAGCGAACCACTGAGCCATGAATTGCACGTCGTCGTATAATAATCAGTAATCGCGTGTAGTGCAGTCATTATTAGCGATTAGCTCCACATAATTCACCTATCCACAAATGTCTTCTTCCGAACAGAATATATCAGAGCTCGTTGTGTTTATACGTGCTAAAATTCTGTGGGCTTTAATAGCCTCGGGGCATTTAGCAATAGGAGTCAGAATTCTGGATGCATTCTGCTTCATTTTTTATCAATATTCGCCTGTGCATTCATTCTGGGTTTGTGTCTGACTCATCATCTGATAGACACGACTTGCCAAACAGCTCCGCTACTACAACATTCTAAGCCTATCATCTACACACCACATTTAATAACATTCGCAATGAATATGTTTGCTGTAGCACATTGAAGTTCATGCGTAGTACAGGATAACAAAGTAGATATTTTATGATTAATCTGAGGGTAGTACCAAACGTTGGAATTAGTGGACAAAATTTAGAGGGTCGTATGCAGGGAGTTTCGGGGGTGTTCCTCAATGTGCCCTACAACTGAACGTTACATAGACCGCAACTGATTCCATACATATTTTTGTCAGTTCATCTGTACAGTCACGTTTGCTTTCGATTTCATATAACGTACGCATTTTAGAAAGTCCTCTTGAACATAGGCCTGCTGTTGTCAGAGGACAGAAATGAACGCAATGTAAAAATTGTTCCCTTCAGCTTGAATACACTGAAGACTGAATTTTCACGCGCGGCCTACTATTCTTCCCTCAAGGTGGAAGCAGTGGATGCCTCCGAAACGTCGAGATTGATCTATCAGACTACATCACTTTACAAACAAGAAAAGAGTTATCTTCCTCATAACCATAGCCTAAACTGTTAGCGCTTAACATGTCAATTTTTTTGTCACTCCTGCTTATACTTTTGCTAAAATTGTGGAAACAAACGACTTAGAAGTTTGCCACTCGTCAACCGGCTAGCGGACACAAGATATCTTTCCTGTAAAAAGCTGATAAGCAGGAAACTTAACATATCAAGTCTGTCAGTTCCACATTTCTGTATTTTTTCCACAAGATGACCGACAATTTCGGAATGAAGAGCGACCACCCGGTGGTAGTGACGGTCCTTGAACATAATTTCCCGTCTTCATAATGTAACTACTCAGATAATTTTTAACCACGCCTTAAACTTGTTTCTTACTTAATAAACCAGTAAAATGAATCACAGGTATTTGAGAACAAAAACTCCGGGCAAACCTGTTTAAAGAGATTAGTTAGGCTAGCCATTTTGTTATATGAAATTTGTATGGTAAATTTGACAATACAAAGAGAGAATAAAAACAATTTTAAAAACGCAACTATTTCTTGGTCTAAAAACTGGAAATTTATTTATATGTTTTATGAAAATTTTACTATAAAATATTGTTATGTAACTGGGAAAGAGCCTCATATTTCTCCGCTTAGGTGTGGTATAATTATTTCTGGCAGAACAGAGGATATCGCATTTACAACTGTAATTTTTTGTTGGCTGTTAGGTTATGTGACATTTTTGTGTAGGTACAGTACATACATATCGGCGCTTTTCATTTAAAAATTCACGTATGACAATAAATCTAAATTACATTATTACTTGATGTCATGGCAGGTACATCAGTTTGTTATCCAAACATCCGTTAACCATGTATCAAAGTTTTCATCAAGATTAAGGCGTCCGAGATGGCTCAGACGGTACAACGACTCGCTAACTGGCTGGACGGATGGTGTTCGAAACCCGGTTGGGGTTTTTTTTCCCGCATCCATTTAGACCGGCTCCGTGGCCCATCCAATTTCCTGTACGATGGGTACCGAGTCTTTCCCGGGAGTAAATCGGCCAAGATGTGGCGTTGATCACCCATCCCCAACTAGCACCAAGTTTAAAAAAGGATAATACTACACCTCTACTACCCCGTTGTGCCTTCATTTTATGTTATAGATGTGACTTTAGATTTCACCTTTTAGAGTGATATATTATGAAGTGATCTTATGAAGAGTGTAAGTTTTCTTCTCGTCAGCAAGTCCGGGCATTTAAAAATTTGCAGGCTCTCGGGCAACTGTCCCTATCGAACAATTTGGAATATAACACCGACTCTTTTATGGCTGTATATAACTGTTGTTGCTATGACATGATTATTATTATTATTATTGAAGTGAATATTAGTGTTTTCGGTAATTTAATAACTGTATTTTAGGTTTTTGAGCCAACACTTTAAGCATAACTTGAATTGTTGCCTAGAATTTATTGTAATGTAACTGAATTTGTTTACAAAAAGGACGACGTAATTACGTACATTATTATCTACTAGTACTGCTACTACTACTATACTACAATTACTACTACTTCTACTATACTACTACTACTACTACTACTACTACTACTACTATTACGTCTACTACTATTACGTCTACTACTAGTACATACGAAATGCTTTGAAAGAACTCCATGCTCTAATGCTTTCAAAACATGTAGATGAATTAAGGACAACTAATTTTTTTCACCGTGCGAAGCAACCTACATGAAAGTTATGTTATAACAAGCCCATATTCTGTGCAGAAAAGAGAAATCGGGTCTCTCTTCCACACATTGCAACATAACAGTGTGTGTGTGTGAGTGTGTGTGTGTGTGTGTGTTTGTGCGTGTGCGTGTGTTTGTGTGTGTGTGTGACGGCCGACAAACGTAGTCGGGATCCTTATATTTATAACGTAAACTTCATGATTTTACGCCTACTGACAACCTTTTGTCTCTTTCTTTCCGCGTGAAAAAATGTTAAGCTATTTAAGGAGAGTTTTGAGGTTTTATTTTCATGGCGATGAAAATTAATATACCATCTTCTGAATCTTAAGATGTTGTAGCTTTCTACGTGGTTACCAATATTTCCGAGAGCTTTTAGAACATGCGACATGTCACTATTGGGAAGCAGTGGTTAGGGCATATTTCTAGGTAATGGTATTGTTCAAAGTGCATTTCGTCAGACTGTATACTTTAGATAGCAGTCTCAGCGTATTTCCGTCCTTCGTCGAATTCATAAGAGCTGAAGGAAAGGTATCAAAATTACGTGCAGGAATACAATTACTACCACTATTAGTACTAATACTAGTACTACTACAACTACTACTAGTACTACTATTAATAATAATAATAATAAATCTTTTCGGATAAACCACGGATTTTAACGCAGGTTATTCATAACCCTACTAGTCAAAATATTAATCTTGAAGCTTTTCATATGCAATATGGTAGTTGTGAAAATGTTTTAAGTTGAATAATTTGTAGAAGAGCTTGTTTTGCAAATGTTTTCCGTTGAGAACTTTCATAAGTCACCATCCCAGTATTTTACTAAGGGATCGGAAAAAATCCACGAAAATTCGATATCAGGTACTCGCGACTTGGTTCGTCCTGAATTCGAATTAATATCTGCGTTACATCGATACATTGTCTGCCCGCCGTACTGCATTGCACATACCTTTGACGAAAGATTTCATGTTTGGAATGTAATGAAAATGAGGCTATTTAGTCCGTTTTTACAGGAACTGTTCTTGTCGTAGAGGCGCTCCGCGAGCAGTGACAGGAATTCTTAGTCTTACACTCGTGTTCGGATCACGGCCTTCGATAGAGATCACACAACCTCGAAAATGATCATAATTTAGCCGAGCGGATCGCTCGAAACTTGTTTTGCTGGTCCTCGGACACAACTACCTGGAACTGACCGATCACCTGCTGCAGGATCCAAGCAGGGAAGTCTAGACACTGACCCTGCAATTTCATAGTGAGACGGGTCACATCAGTTTCTCCTTAGGGCACAGTTGTTATTGGGATGCCTGTTGACAGTCCTGTTGAATAACTTATGTCTCCAAATAACAAAAACATAACCCATACACTTTTGAATCGAGTTGTCTAGGACATTGCCGTTCTAGACAGACTAGACGGCTTGGTGTTTCTCCTGACAAAAGATTCGGAAATGGTTATTACGATTATTAACACATCTAAACTACCGTGTGGTCACATATTCGGGTGTAGCCGGAGTGTAAAGTTTGCAGCCAAAATCAATCACGATGGGCTGCTGAATGTGTGGCTTCCTACATTAGCACTGCTTATATATACCCTACATTCCATAATAAGTATTAAAGAATTTTGTTCTCTTGCCGCTGGATGAGTTATTACAGTACATAGAAACTAAATACGCGGATGTCCTGATAAGGAAGGCAGCATATCCTCTGGAACATTGATACACTTCTCCTGGGCTACAAGTTTTCACATTCCGGACGACAACAATCCTTGCAGTCACCACATGTAAACCCGCAGTCTTAGTAAGTAGAAATGATTTCCTTTCGTTCACGTTTCCAGCGAATCTGTTTCTTTCACCAGTTTTTAAATATTTAAAGTGTTCCCCCCTTCTCTCACATATCTGTCTCTTTCAATAATTAGAATATTAACTTTGTCAGCTGATAAATATTTAAGAATTTTAGTTTTTCCTTACACCATTTCGGAGGACATTGATTTCGACATCTAAGACCAAACAGCAGAGGGTAACCGAACTGCTGCTAGTGCTGTCATATTAGATATATACGTACATACACAACGGAACCGAGGCTTCGAAGAACCCGTGTGATGGGAAGGTGCCATATTCTATGGTTGACTCTGCAGGGAAACAGATTCTCAATGCTGTGGCTACCTCAGTTATTAACAGCACAGAATATTCGGAAACAGGGCAGATTCTTTAGACAAGGATGACAACATTAAAGTCTTCAAAATCATAAAATATTTTTTACGTGAACGCTAATTTGGAATAAGGTTTTAAAGTAACATATATATTTGCTGTATTTCAAAACTTGTAGATCTACTGTTGCATTTATATTTTAATTAAAAAATAGCAGAATATAATAATGTGGAAGAACGTGAATTTTTTATGTAAACGGTGTTTGAAGTGTGCTGGAATATTGACGCTTGTCATGCCACTTCCTGGCAACAAATTTCAAACCCTTTCTGGAATTTGCTGAAATAAAACAACCCAGAAAAGAGAGGATCCAATTTTGATTACAATCCAGATTTGCTTGTTAGTTCTTACGTCTCCGCTTTTCCTGAAACAAGAATTTGTACCAAAAAAACATGCGAAATTACGCCATAAAAAAGTAGCAGAGTGCAAACTGCTTGAAAATCATATGTACCATATTATATCAATTTACGTGGTAGAGTAAAAGAAACCAGAGTATTATATGAACTGGTCAACAAAGGATTCGTACTAAAAAAAAAAGAATTCCCTTAAAGACATTTTGCCCAAATCTACGTTTGACATCATACCCTGATGGGGGGAACTGGGATATAAAAATACAGAAGTTGGTCTCTGTAATATGTGCCATAACTCTTACATTTATCAGCCAACAACATAACCTGATCATGACAATACAGCACAATAGTAACTGAATGGCTGTGGATTTGAATATTAGAATCCCGGCAGTGACAAGAGACTTCGGTAAAAACTCTGAAGACAGGAATCTTCAGAGTTTTTACCGAAGTGGGACCAACCCGGCCGGACTTACTTCAGATATAAAATATAAGGACTGTGAAATTTATTGCTCATCTGCAGCTAACGCCCAGATTAAAAACTATGGACTTGAAATTACACCTTTCCATACTTCTGCAAGGTGTCGTCCTGAATAATTGCACAACAAATGTTCATGTACACTTACAATAATGCCTAAAGAAAACAAACATTAAAGCCCGTTGATATATATTTGCTCCCTATTTTCTAACTCCTTTTCATCTGGTTGATACATTCTTCTCGACACCGTTGGCATTTTCACATGTTTTGCTCATTTAAATTTGTTCGAAGATTTAGTAAACTCTAGCCTCTCAAATCTATTACTGTTACGAATGAACCTTACATAAGTTTCAAGGCATTAAATATTCCAGGATACAAAAAAAAATATTTCTGTTTCTTTTATTTTTTTGTTTCTGTATGTTACTAAAATTGTTTTTGGCAAAAACCAATTGTTAAAAATGTACAAGTTTCTTTTTAAGCTAATTTTCAATGTAGTATATCTTACACAACCAAAACGTTACACTTTCCAACGCAGTTAAGCAGTTTATCTCTTTTGTCTCAAGAATAATTTTACCTTCAAAATAAATTAACCGTAATATACTTGGTACACTTCAAAGCAAATATAAAATGTCCATGACATCCGCTGATGCTGCAAAGTGTTTTAAAATGTTTGCAAACTAAACAATATAGTGGCAATGTAAACTGTTTTCTGTTTTATGTTTCAAACATAAATATGTACTGTAGTCAATCTTTGTCAGTTGTTAGTTTCTTCTGTTCAACATATTTGATAGTGATTATTTGTCTTAGTCCAAGTGACAGACAATATTTAGTAGTACCTGCACTGACAAACATAGATAAACGGTTCGGCTCATTTACAGGAACATTTACGGCCAAAAGATATTAACCAGACTTTAATTGCCTATTTAATCACGTGAGAATTGTAATTTATAGACTGGGTAGTCTGTGAAATATGCATTTTACAGATGTATTTACCTCATTCCAGAATGATAAGAAAGCCTACACTGTAAAGTCGTAAATCCTGTAGGATGTAGTATTGCCTCGTTGGTTGTGGGTTCCCGAAACTTCGGAGGATTGTAGTGCCTTCATCTTCATGGTCAAGTTAGAATCGCAAAATCTCGAAAACTCCTTCGTGTCTGAGATGTAACTTGGTCATCTCAGGTTAATATTTTCGTTATTTTCCTGATCTTCTCTAAAGAAATGAAAAGATTTTAGTACAAACTTGTTCACCATAATTTAATATCACGTCCTTTCCAAGTCAGTACTAACTGATTGTCCTATTATTCTGTACTACATAATATGAGATCATTGCAGCACAATAAAGTAATGGTAAAGTAAATAAAATCCTCCACAAGTAACCACTAGAAAATAATTCCTGGAGCTGGTAGAAATTACGAAGCCCTAATTCATGAAATGTTATTACGATTGCAGCATTGATTTACCTAAAGAAGCTGCATGAGTTACAGAGCTCAAAAAAGAATAAGATGAGAGACAGATTACGTGCTTAAATTATGTGCGTAAATAATGTTTGTTGGGAAGTTAGTGACCGGACAGAAGAAGAACATAGGAAAGTCGCGAGATACACAGGAGTTGATGACGTGAAATAATTGTCCTTCCAAGGTATTTATGCCAACATTTGGTTTCCAGAGCCAGAGACAATATAAGCCCTGTGGTCTCTTCTCGGTTCAGACGTAATTTTGTAATGATAAGTTACTGAAAGCGTCAGCCTACTCTGACGGCTACGGAAAGTCTGTCAGATCCTGCTGGAATGATACTTTTGCAATAGACAATGTGGCCGGAAGAAAGTCCTCTTCTTCTTCTTCTTCTTCTTCTTCTTCTTCTTTTTATTTATTTATTTTTTTTTATTGATTGATTCGACATCAGACGGAAACTCCAGTCCACGCCTGTGGTTTTGTGGCACGCTCAACTTACTTGTTGTGGGAGTTTTAAATTAGTTTTACGATTATTCTGGTGCTAAATATTTGTTTATGTTCCAAGGGACATTAAAAGTGTTAGTACTCCTTTGACTGAGAATCGAACCACTATAAGGCCTAGCTATAAAAAATAATGCAGCACAGAAAATCCTAATTGAAGGAGTTTGCTGGTTTCGAACTTACACTGTGCCACCACTTGGATCGGCATTTATGTTGTTAATTAGAAGGGAAGTACTTGTAATCACTTTATAGGCGTTGTTCTGCAATCCTGTCTGCCACTTAAGAACATAAGGGAGACTTCAGTCATTACCACAATAAAGTGAGGTGTTCGATGGCATTGGAGTAATGCAGCAATAACCGTTTCATTATTGCAGACAATGGTTTAAGGAACAACAACAATCCTTACTTCGATGGTAACCGAAGGCATTACAAAGTAACCGACAGTCTTGGAATAGTGCGAACAGACACAAAGTGACGTACTAATATTATAAGAATTGTATTTTAGAATTTTGTGGGTAAATGAACCTAATTTTTTATACTCAAATTTTATCGATAGTCACATTCAAAGAGTAGAGTTATCCCTGAATATTTCATGAATACACAAAGAGGAAGCAGACGTATATTTCCACACATTCTTAACCTCGGCACATGATGGGAAAGCGATCAGCTTCACGATCTGGCCTCTTTATTCTCGAGGAAGAAACTCCAATAATAAATGAATAGATGCCCGGGTAAGACTGATATCTGGACTGGACATTTTGGAGAAGAGAAAAACCTCACGCCCTTTTCGAGAATCGAATACCGGACTGCCCAGTCAGTAACTTAATCACTATACCGATAAAGTTATACTGGCTCTCAAAATACTGTCTCGGAACTAATTCCAAATCACAAAAAACCGACAGGGTTTATACATGAAGACAGCATATCAAGCTCAGTATTTCTAACACTGAGTATTATGATTTTAAAGTAGAAAGCAAAGTAGTCTCTGTAGAAGTCGTGAAGGAACATGGGGGAGTGTATTTACAGCTCCATATTTTCTTAACTTCGGAACTACGTGATTTTAGTCAACTTCAAACTTCTTCACCTTAATCAAGCTTTTCCCATGTTCTGCTATAAATTATAGCATTACATGCGAAAATTCTGAAATCTGTGTTCAAGATACTAAGATTTTCTGCTTCTAAACTCTACGTATTTGTGCAGCATACGTTTCAACTGAAAATATTACAAGTACCTCGTGTGAAGAGAAACAACGTCTTTTCATTTCGGCGTTTTCAGTTGAGGCAAAGTTTCAAATTAATTCTTTTGGAACGTGATGCCGTGTAATTTGGATCATATATACTGAATTTATAGAGGACCCTGAAGCCTCCAGCCAAAGAAACTTGATGTTTGAGCTTCCTCCTCTACGTCTGTACTTATCTCTAAAGCTACGTGGAGTCACATCTTATAAGAGAATAATTTTCGTGGTCAAGAGGACAAAACCTAAAATTCTACGATGTCAATTTAGCCTACATAACTATTATTATTTTAATTAATATATATTAATATAATTTGATTGAATCAAGCTGAATGTGCACTTAAAACGTTTCGTCGCTTCATCTGCTTTAGTCGGTCCTTTTGTCGTATACTCCAACGCCTTTATTGTTCAACGATGTAACGAATTCTGCTGGAGACAGAGAGAGAGAGAGAGAGAATGTGTGTGTGTGTGTGTGTGTATGTGTCTGTGTGTGTGTGTGCGCGCGCGCGCGCGCGTCTTGAGTGCAGCGGCATTTGTTCGGGCTGGAGGGGCAATTCGTGATAGTGATTACCCACTTACGCCATCTCACGCTTCACTGTCTGTGCAGCGCCGTGTCCTTTTCCATCATCCGACGTCTAAGCCTTCTGACACTTACTTCATCAACTGTGTGTAAAAATAATAAACTACGACATCAAAGTGTTCAACTTAGCTGTTGTCCGTGGTGCAGTTACATTTAAACGCGAATTATGGTCCCACGTAAACTTAGTATACGATTGCAAATGTACTAATTTTGTTAGGATCTTGCTTACTTAGGCTGCGAGTCCAGAGAAAGACTCGATTCCAGTTGAGTCGAAAGCAGTCTGACTTACGGCGATGTAGAATAATCATACTCGTTTTCTTTTACTTCGAACGTCTGTTACAAAGAATGAGTAAAGACTATAGTTTAATATATGGGACGTCCGTGTTAATTTGTTGGACTGTATAGTATTGGATACTGGGATAATTATTGAATATAGGCTTTGAATTAGACAGGATCTGGAAGATAGTAGCCATGACTTGTTTGATCAACTACCCTGATATATATTTCGAATGAATGAGTGAAACCACGAAAACCTCAACACTTCCAGTCTAACGAACAGAAGAAATCGACTCTACTGCGATTTTCGGATATTCGGATTGAAAGAAGGTAAGAATCTGCCTTGTGCGGGAGTAACATCTTACTCAGACTCGACTTGGTTCGACTAACACGATGCAAACAGTGTGCCCACAGTGCTAGAAAATAAATAATACTCAGAACATTAAACATTCATCTTGTAGTAACTCTCCTATATGTGCTCTCTCCAGCAATATATCGCGAATAGCTGGACAGGCTACTCATTATTATTATTATTATT
>JGI20166J26741_11512475_pt1 | contig 12580 bp, 10 predicted proteins | sample TergutCu122P5_FD_26741 | JGI IMG/M metagenome (IMG submission 26741) | reverse complement strand
GCGGACGACCAGCGCCTCGTTCACCGCCTCGACACGCCACCGGCCCCGCCCGCCGTCCTCGAGGGGGATCGACCGTCCCCACACCAGCATCCGCCCCGATGCGGCCAGCTCGTCGCGGGCGTCCCGCGCTGCCCTCTGTTGCACCAGGCGTGCGTCCAGCCAGCCCCGCCGCGCCCGGACTGCCGCGGCGACGCGCTCGTCGCTCGTGCGTGCCGGTGCGGTGACGACCACGCCGCCGTCGCGGACGCGCAGGTAGAGGTGCCGGATCGGCTTGCGCACGACCTGCACACTCAGCCCATCCACCGTGAGCACGCTGGGGCGCCCCGGCGTCCCTCGTCCCGCGCGCACCACCCCGCCAGCGTAGCCGGACCGTGTCCCGTTGCGCCGTCGGCGCCGCCTGCGCGGTAGGGTCGCCCCATGACCGGCACCACGAGTCGCCCATCCGCCTCCGCTCCCCACCAGTGGCATCACGAGGCGCGCTGGCGCCTTGCGGCCGGGCTGGCCGCGGGGGGCGGGACGGCCGCCGTGTTCGCCGCCCGCGGTGCGACGATGCACGCGATGCTGCTCGGGTGGGCGGCAGCGGCGCTCGTGTTCTGCCTCGCCACGTGGACCTCGGTCGGTCGCATGGACGCCGCCGCCACCGCCGCGCACGCCACCACCGAGACGCCCGGCGACGTCACGGTGTTCGTGCTGCTCACGATCGCCGCCGTCGCCTCCCTCGGCGGTATCGGCTACCTTCTGTTCCGGCCGGTCGACCCGCCCCTGGTCACCGCCGGGGTGTGCCTGATCGTCATCGTCGCGTCGTGGTTCACCGTGCAGACGCTCTACACCCTGCGCTACGCCAGTGCCTACTACGAGAACGGCGGCGGGATCGACTTCAACTCCCCCGAGCCGCCGGCCTACTCCGATTTCGCCTACGTCGCCTTCACCATCGGGATGAGCTTCGCGATCTCGGACACCAACCTGACCACGACCCGCCTGCGGCGCCTCACCCTGCCCCACGCGCTCCTGGCCTACCTCTTCGGCACCGTCCTGCTCGCTGGCATGGTGAACATCCTCGCCAGCGTGCCGTAGGCCGGCCTGGTCAGCGTTCGGCCACCGGCACCGCCCAGGTCGTCACCGCGCGGACCAGGTCGGCACGTCCCTCCGATCCGAGCTTGCGGTAGGCGCTGGACAGGTAGTTCTCGACGGTGCGCACCCCCAGGCCCAGTGACGATGCGATGCCCGACGGCGTCATGCCGTCGGCCAGCCGGGTGGCGATCTCCCGCTCGCGGGAAGTCAGTCCGACGGCCGCGCTCAGGCGCGCGAACAGGCCGGGCGACGGCGTCCCCAACCGCTCCCCCAACTCCCAGGCGCTCCCGGCTTGGAGGATCGAGGCGTCGATGTCGCCGGCCCGACGCAGCACCAGCGCCCGCGTCACCGCCGCTTTGACGGCATGCAGCCGGGCGCCGAGGGCGCGCAGGTCGGCCACGCATCGCCCCAGGGCGTCGGCGTCGCCCGCCGCGGTCGCCGCGATGTAGGCCCCGAGGGCGCGCAGGAAGGGGCTCTGGGTCCGGCTCGCCACCGCGACCGCCCGCGCCGCCGCCTCGGCGGCCCAGGTCGCCGCTTCGGCGCCGGGATCGGCGTCGACCGCGGCCGCGGCGATGATCACGCCCCCCGCGATGTGCCCCTGCGCGAAGCGCCGCTCCACCGCATCCCAGAGCGATCGGGCGTCCCGCGTCTCGAGCGCCGTCCCGAGCACCGCGAACGATGACGGGCTGCTCTTCGAGGCGGCGAGCATGCCCGCCTGGGTCGCGAGCGCGTCGCCGTATGCGTGGTGCCCCTGCCACGTCGCCGCCGTCGCCGACAGCTCCAGCAGCCCGATCTGGTACCCGGCGTGCAGCAGCGTGGGCCCGCTCAGCATGAGCGCGGGGCCGAGCATCGCCTGTAGCTCCGCCAGCCGGCCGCCGAAGGCGAGTCCCAACGCGGCGACGTACGCGTGCGCCTGGAGCTCCCCCGGATGGAGCCGGTTCTCCGCCTCGGCCATTGCGCGCTGCGCCCAGGCGACGCCCGCGTCGAACTCGCCGTGAAGCACGCGGGCCAGCCCGATCGCGATGGGGGAGGTCTCCGTCGCGTGCGGCGCGATCCCCCGTCGCCGGGACACCCCGTCCAGCGCGTCCGCCGTACGGCCCGCCATCGCGCAGGCGAGGCGGCGCACCGCGTCCAGCAGCTCCGCCTCGTCGGGATGGTCGTCCGTGACGGGCACGAGTTCCGCCGGCGCCGGCACCGTCCCCGCGATCAGTTGCAGGAGCCCGCGCGTCGCCCGGAGCCGGGCCCCGCCCTCGGAGGCCGTCGCGCGCGCATGCTCGAGCAGGTCCAGGGCCGCCCGCTGATCCCCGTGCCGCAGCGCCAGCACGACGGCCTGCCAGCCGATGAAGCGCGCTCGCCACAGCGGGGTCGCGCCGTCCGTCCGTGTCTCGTCCAGCACGGCCTGGAACTCGGCTGCGGATGCCGCGGTGCCGCTCATCGCCGCCAGCAGCGCGACGGCCCGTTCGGCGTCGGGACGGGCCCGCCAGGCGGCGTGCAGCGTGTCGACCTCGGCCCGTCCGTGCTCGGCGATGCTCCGATTCAACAGATAGGCGCGTGCCGTCGTGAGCGCCGTGGCCTCGGGGCGCGCGGAGATGATCCCGCCGGCCGCAGCCGACGCGCGGTGATCGGCCGATCCGGGGACGACCCGCATGCGGCGCAGATACTCGGTGAGCACCGCCGGGAAGATACCGATGCTTCGCCCCGCCGGGGTGTCCACGCTCTGCACCAGGCCGAGCTGACCCAGCCGGTCGAGCAGATCCTCCGGCACGGCGTCGTGGGCGTCGCCGACCGGCATCCACCCGCGGAGCGCCAGGGCGCGCAGCGCCTGGCGCTCCGCATCGGTGAGGTCCACCACCAGGGGCTCGACGCTGTGGGCCAGGCGCGAGCTCCACAGACTCTTCGTGGTCCGCCACACGCCGTCGGAGCAGACCAGAGCGCCGTTGCGGCGCCCGCTGTCGACGAGCGCATGCACTAACCGCGGCAGCCCCCCGGACAGCGTGGCGATCGTGGCCACCGCGGACGGGTGCACCATGCCCGGCAGCAGGTCGTGCACGGCCCGGTGCAACTCGTCGAACTGCAACGGCCCGAGGGTGACCCGCACCGCCGGCGCGAGATCGACGATCAGGCTGCGGTGGATGTCGTCATCCACCGATCCGGGACGCAGCACCGACAGCACCGGAAAGCCGCCCAGGGCGTAGGCGGCGGCGATCACGCCGACGCTGACGGTGTCCAGGTCGTCCGCGTCGTCGAGGACCAACACCGACGGGGCGGGGCCGAGCCGCTGGAGCAGCGCCGCCACGGCTCCGGAGATTGCCGAGGGCGCCGCAGCGGCGGGCAGGTCTATGCCCGCCACGGCCAGCGCGGCCAACGGACGGTCGCGCAGCGCCGCCACACCGAACACGGAGACGACGCCGATTCCGCGCTCGCGCAGCCGGTCCCCCACCAGCCGGACGACCTCCGAGCGCCCCGAGCCGCGCAAACCCACCAGGGTGACGCTGACCGAATCGCGCAGGTAACCGAGAATCTCGTCGACCATGCCCTCGCGCCAGATGTCCACGCGACCATCGTAGGTCGCGCGACGACCGGACGGGGGCCTCTGGTGGCTCATCGCGCCCCTCGGGCGGGTGCCGATCATGGCGGTGCCCGTGTCGTCGAAGCGGTGCCTATCGGCGCATCACAAGGCTGTCGTGCGCTGTCTGTCGCCCGGCAGGGCACGCGGACGCAGGCGGGCCAACCAGCTCAGCGCCGCGCCGCCCAGGAGGAGCCCGATCCCCCAGGCCGTCCGTCCCGGGACGACGCCGCCGCCGGCCGGTGCCCCGGCCGGATCGTCGCGCGGTCCATCGGCCGTGTCCCCCTCCAGATGCACCCGCACCCGGAAACCCAGTACCGTCGAGGCGCTGCCCTGATCGCGGTCCGTCTGGAGCACGGACGCGATCGAGATGCCCACCGTGACCGGCACGGTCGCGCCGCGACCCACCGGCACCTCGGCGACCACGGGCTCCGGCTCCGCGAGCAGGCTGTCGAAGCGCGCCTGTCCGGCGGACCCGGCGACGTGCCAGAACAGGGTGACGTCGCCCGCGAACCCGGGGTTCACCGCCTGCGGCGGGACGGTCTGGGTGACCACCAAGGACACCCGCATCACCGCCGCGGATGGGCCGTTGTTGGTCACATCCAGCGTGCGCTGGATCGTGTCACCCGGGGCGACGACGCGGTCGCCCAGGAAGCTCGTCTCGAGGGTCGTGTACCGGCCGCCGGACCAGGCCAGGTGCGTCGTGGCGTCCTGCCAGGCGGTGCCCACGGTGCCGGGATCGCCCGGCGGAGGATCGGTCGGCTGCGCGCTCGCGCCGGCTCCGACGGGCGCGACCAGGACCACCGCGGCGAACATCAACGCACCGAGGCCGACTCGGAGCCGCCGCCGGGCGCAACCGCCGGAGCCCGTCGGGGGCCGCCGGGCGCAGGGCAGGGTGTTCACATGACCACCCCCGTGGTCGCCGGTTCGTCGCCGGCGCGGTCTGCGGGCAGCGCCCGCTTCGGCGGGGCCGACGACTCGGCCGGTTCGGGCTCGGGAGCCGACCGGCGGAGCCGGGGCTGCACGAAGTCCCACACGGAGTACCCGATCACGAGCACACCCACGATCACCCAGACCGTGAGCATATGCTCGCTGGCCCATTGCCGGGCCCAGCCCAGCTTCGGCACGCCATACCAGAAAACGCCGCGCACCTGCACCGGCGACACCGGGTCGTCCGGGGTCGGGTTCGCGTCGCCCTGGGTGATCAGGCGGCAGGCCGTGCCGTCGTCGAAGGTGCCGATGGTCTTCGCGATCACGCGGTGCGTGACCAGCGTCGGGTCGTCGGGCGTGGGGAGATAGGTGATGATCTGGTCGACCGAGACCTGGGCGCACACGTCGGCCGGGGCGATGCCGCGCACCACGGCGATGTCGCCGGGCGCGAGGGTCGGTTGCATCGAGCCGCTCAGGACGGTGAGGCTGGCGCCCTTCGCCACCGGTGGCACGACGACCACCGCGGCGACCACCGCGAGGATGGCAAGCGTGATCGCCATCCCGACGATGCGGGTGACGACGCGCCATGGGGACGTCCGGCGAGGAGGTTGGGCCACGGTGACTCCTGTCATGGGGTGGGCGGGACACAGGGTGGGTGCCACTGGTGGGTGGCAGGCACCGCGTGCCTGCCACCCACCCCGGCGGCTGCTCCGTCTTACGGGGTCTTCTTGAAGACCACGCCGGTGTCGCGCACCTGCTCCAGCGTCAGGATCAGGTTCGACAACACCGAGGCCTCCGACACGCCCTCCCGTGTACCGGTCGACGAGTTCCCCTGGTCGGTGAACACACCATTGGCGTCGACGGTGGCCTGGCCGGCGTCGCCCGCGGTAAGCGGGAACGTGCCGAACAGGACGATCACGAGATCCTCGGTCCCGTTCGTCGACAGCACGGTGGTGCCGTTGGCATCCTCCTGGCCCCCCTGGTTGGCGCCCGGCGCGGACAGGTACATCAGGGTGCCGTCGGTCGGCAGCGCGGTCTCGGCGACGATCTCCACGTTGTCCTTGTAGACCGCGTAGGTCCAGTCCAGGGGGCCGGGGTCCGTCGCCGTCGCGGCGAAGCCGTCGCTCGACAGCTTGGCCACCATGTTGTCGCCCTCGAGGGTGACCACCGCGTCGAACACGGCCGCGACCTTGTCGCCCGGCACGGGCATCCAGTACCCGGGATCGATCGTGTGGCCCAGGAGGGCCGCGGTATCGATGCCCGTGCCCGGGATCGGCGTGGTTTCGTCGCTTCGGTCACCGGACACGTCGTAGAACGCCGTGTCGGCACCCTTGGTCAGGTTCAGGTTGCCCGCGGTGATGATTGCGCCGGGGATCAGCACGTTGGCCGACCACAGTGCGAAGGTGGAGCCGCCGAGAAGCACGGCCGCCAGCGCACCGGCGATCCACAGCAGGCCCCGGCGCGACCGTCGCTCGACGGTCCCCCCGGTGAGTGTGGGATTCATTCCTGTCATTTGTGTTTCCTTCCGGTTGTCCCCGTGCGGGGCTCATGGCGACCGATCACCCTGACGGTGAAGGGTCTGACGACGGCGCGGTGCCGCCGGGATCGGGGTGGGTGAGGCTGGGACGGAGCGTGATCGTCACGTCGGGCTCGTTGGTGGGGTCGGGGTAGATGATGGCGTTGTAGGACGTCCACGCATGCGACCGAGAGCTGTCGTCGGCGGTCGCCTCGACGTCGGCGCGATTGACGTAGGTGCCGAGCTCCGGCAGCGCCGGCGGGTAGGCCACGACGGCCGCCCACGAGTCGATGGCGTTGTGTACGGTCGAATCGTCGCCCGTGCCGATGGCCTCCACCTCGTTGGCGTACGCGGCGTCGGGGGTGTTGTTGAAGTCGAGCGCCGCGCACCAGTCCTGGGTCGACGGGGTCCCGTCGTAGGCGTCAGGCGCCTGCAGGACATGGTCCGTCGTGTCGAACAGGTAGATGGCCTGCGACGGCGGAACGGGCACGTCCGGGACGCCCGAGCAGTCGCCGTTCACGCCGGCCGGGTACACCTTCAGCGTCGAGTACGCCAGCAGTGACTCGGGGTTGGCCTCGCCGGAACTCAGGTCGGTGGTGGTGCCGTCCTCCGCAACCTGGTCCGCGACCTCGACGTCGACGTCCATCCCCGCGCTGCCCGCGGCGTAGCCCTGGGTCGCGAACCGCCAGATGAGCGGCGCCGGGGTCGGGCCGGTCTGATCCATCACGCCGACGATGAAGCTGCCGGGAAGCGTCAGGCTGACCGCCGTGCCGTCCGGCGAGTACACCGGGGTGAGCGTGTCCTGGCTGGCCGCGGCGAACGACACGGTGCCGAGACGCACCGGCGCTCCGAGCGCGGCGCCGTTCGCGGCCCACAGGGCCGCGGCCGAGGTCATCAGGCCGAACACGGTGACGGTGACGACACCGAACAGGAATCCCGAGGTGGCATGGCGTCTCATGGCGTCCCCCCGATCGTGGGGCGCACCTGCTGGAGGTCCGCCAGCACCCGGCCCGGGTTCCACGTCAGGCCGGGGTCTGGCGTCTCGGGCGTCACCCAGGCGGGATCGCCCAGAACGTGGACGGTGACGACCACCGTCCAGTTCGCCGACACGCCGCGGTCCGTGCCGGTCAGCCCCGTCACGGTGACAGCACTGTTGGCCGGCGCCTCACCGCCGGCCGGCGCCACCTGTGCTCCGCTCGCGTTCTGGACGTGGAACGTCGCCGTGATCGCCGATCCCGCGTCCGGCGACGAGTAGGCAACGCTCAGGGTCGCGCCCAGGTTGTCCCCGCGCAGGAGGGTGGTCACGGGGACGCGCAACTCGATCACGTCGCCGGGCATCGCCACGAAATCGGTCGGCGTGGTCACCAGCCTGCCGGACGCGGGATCGGCGACGCCGGGCGTCACCTGCTGCCACATCATGCCGCCGACGGTGACCCGCAGGTCGCCCGCTGTGATCTTCGTGCCCGGCAGCGCGAAGCCGGCCGACCAGGCCGACCAGGTGGCCCCGCCGGCCAGGCCCAGCGCGAGTGCGGCCGCGACGACCCAGAGCTGCCGCCGGCGGTGGCGTGGACGGGCCGCGACGGGCTCGGTCAGCGCGCGGCGCGCGCGGGGGTGGGTACGCTCGCTCATCGCCGACCTCACCCCCCTGCGCCCACGGTCGTGTCGCCCGGCGTCAGGGCCGTACAGGCGGACAACTTGGCGCTCTGGCCGATCGGGATCACCGGGATGGTACCGATCACGCCATCGTTCCCCAGGGTCGCGTCGGAGTCGGTGACGACGACGTTGCTCAGCGTGGTCGCCCAGTCGTCGGCCGATGTGTTGACCACGGTGTAGACGAAGCACACCATCTGCCCGTCCATGATCCGCGAATCGCGCGGCGCCATCGTGCCCGTGGACTCGATGGTGGCCGGCGTGGACGGGTTGCCGACGTTGAGGTAGGCCATCTTCGTGATCTTGATCGACGGGTCGGTGGAGAACAGGTACGCCGTGAGCGACGGGACCACCAGGCCGCTGTAGTTGAGGTCGCTGCTCGACAGCGAGAACGAGATCGTCGCCGGCGTGTTCGCGGTGACGTTGCCGGCCGCCGCCGTGACGGTGAGCGGTTCCGTCGCGGTGGTGCCCTCCTCCATCACCGGATAGGCGTCGCTCAGGCTCACCACGGGCGTGCCGCCCGGCTGATCGATGCTCGCCGAGAACTGGAGGTTGTCGGTGGGCGGGGCGGCCCCGGGCGCCAAGCCGATGGTGAAATGCCTGCCCTTCGGCTCGCCCGTGATCAGCGTGAAACTGGGCGGGCTGAGCTGGAGCGGGTTGAGGAACGTGATCGCATTGTCCGTGCCGGTCGAGGCCGACGGGTTCGTGAAACCGCTGGTCGTCGCCACCTTGTTCGCGCCGACGGATACGGTGACGGTGCAGGAGTCGTCCACCCGGGCGACGACGTCGAACGTCAGGCCGTCGCTGCCCACGGGGGTGACCGCGACGATCCGCGCATTCAGCAGGGAGGCGTTGATCGTTTGCGGCACCGCCGACGCGGACACCGAGAACACGCTCGGCGTCACCGTGTTCGGGTCGAGCGGCGTCGTGGAGACCAGCGTGAAGTGCAGGTCGCGTCCCACCGTCGGGTCCGACATGCCGGAGGCCTGATTCAGCGTCAGCGCCGCGGAGCAGGTGCCGACGACCGGCACGACACGCGAATACTGCGACGACTCCAGTTGGCCGAGCCCCTGCACCTGCGTCTGCATCCGGATATACCCGGTCGTCGCTCCGGAGCTCGGGTTCACTGGCGTCACCGTCTGGCCATCGGGTAGCGTCACCGTCCCGACCGGCAGCGGCACCGCGAGGGTCGCGCTGGGACCGCTGAGATTCGTCACCTGGCCGAGATAGACCTCGGACGTCTGCGCGCCGGTCCAGTAGACGTCCAGCGTCACGGGATCGGCGGGCACCGAGTTGTGTGTGCTGCCGGCCGTCGGTTTGGTCACGGTCACCACGGCCGGACACGTCGGCAACCCGTTGTCCGCCACGGTCGTGAATGGTTTGACGCCGACGGGCATCGCCCCGCTCGGCACAGAAGCATTGGCCGAACTCGGGTACCACGGCAGGATGTTCTGGTTGGACGCCAGGTACGGCGTCGCGAAGGTCGGCGCGAGGCTCAACTGGACGTTCGCGTCGCTGGTCTCCTCCGACCCGTTGGCGTAGGCGATCGATCCGCGACCGAACGTGTTGCCGGTGATCGTGACCAGGCCGGCCTGCCGGACGCGGATCGTGCCGTAGTCGCCGTACCCGTTGAAGTAGTTGTTGGCGATGGTCATGGGGTAGATCCGGGTCGAACCCGCCGATTCGGCGCCGAGCAGGAAGAGGGCGGTGCGCCGGCCGGTCTGGCTGCCGGTGGCGTCCGGCGAGGTGAAGATGTTGTTCGTGATCACGTTCGTGCCGTGCAGGTAACCGGGGTAGGGCAGCGATATCCAGGCGTCCTGCGCGGTACCACCCGGGACGTAGTTGTTGAGGAACCGGTTGTTCGTGATCGTGAGGTCCGTGATGTCGGCGGAGTTCGTGCCCGCGGAACTTGCGGTGGAGACGAAATGGAAACCGTACGACGCCGCACTGGATCCCATGCCCTGGACGAGCATGTTCTGGAAGGTCAGGCCGCTGATGACGTTGTACTGGTAGCTGGCGCCGTTCGACCCGGCCCAGAACTGGATGACCGGCGGGGCACAGTTGATGCCGTTGCTGCTCGAGCACGACGATCCGGTGGGATTCTGGAGCACCTGTACGTCGTCCACCAGGACGTTGGCGGTGATCCGGCTGGGCGCCGACGCCACGGGGTTGGAGAAGACGAACATCCCGCCGTCGGTGTTCGAGCTGTAGTACCCGCTGATCTGGTACTTGGTGACCGTGATGTTGCTGGCCCCCTGCATGATCACGGCGAAGCGTTCCGGGTACCAGGTGGGGGTCGCGTCGATCCGCCCGTAGCCACCGTTGTAGCCCACCGTGTCCCCGATCAGGGTGACGTTCGAGGAGGTGCCGCCGATCACGAACGACGATCCGGTGCTGAGCACATTGTCCGCGTTCTGGAACGTGACGTTCGACGCGGTCACGTAGAACATCGCCGTCTCGGTGTTGGTGTCGCTGGCGATGCAGTATGGCCGCAGCCGGTGTCCCAGGTCGATGGTCACCGGCTGGCTCACGACGAACTGGGCCCCTTCCGAGTCCTGACGGTTGATCGACGTGGTCACCATGTTCGTCGCACCCGTGCCGGTCGTGTTGCACGTCCCGGACATCGCCGTGTTCAGCATGATGGACGTGTCGACGTTGATCAACACCTGGCCGGGCGTGCGCGTGGCCGCGTTGAGTTCCTCGAGAGCGGCCCGCAGCGTGCAGACGCCGGGGCCGAACGCCGACTCGCAGACGCCGTCGCCCGGCGCGGTGTCGGGGCCGCCGAACGAGGGGGAGTTGATCGTGATGACGGTGGTGGCGGCGACCGCCTTGATGACGGGCAGCCCGATGCCCGCCGCCGCGGTGAGCGCCGCGAGAACCGCGATCAGCGGTCGCGTCGGCACGCGCCGCCGTCGCGGCGTGGCCTGCGGCGTGTCGGCGGTAGCGCGTCGCGGCGGTTCGGGGGTCACGGGCTCACCTCCTCCGTTGCTCGGGGCACTGTGCCAGTGGTGGTATTTCCACAGTGCCGACCAGGGCCGACGACACTCCAGCACCATGTGTCCGGGCGGCCCGGTTGTGCGCAGCCACGCCCGTCGTGTGCGCCATCGGGGCGCCGATGTGCGTCGCCGTGCCGGATATGTGCGTGCGCGGGTCAGACCAGGACGGCCAGCGCCCGGGCCCACCCGGCGCGCGACCGATCCGGGGCGTAGAGCCCCAGCAGGGCGCCGTCCGGGCCGAGCAGCGCCGTCGGGTCCGCCGATAGTTCCAGCGCTAGGGCCCGGCCGTGCGACACATCCGCCGCCAGCGGCCCCGACACCTCGACAACCGGGAACGATGCCCGCGCGACGTGGGCCAGTCCGAGCACGGCGTCCGGGGTCACCTCCTCCAGCGGCACCGCCCGCGCGGCGTCGAACGCCCCCACCCGCAGGCGGCGCAGCGCGGTGAGATGTCCCCCGACGCCCAGGTCGCGCCCGAGGTCGCGGGCCAGCGCCCGGATGTACGTGCCGGACGAGCAGTCCACCGCCACCACGAGATCGCAGAACGGACCCGCCGTGGTACGGCTCTCCACGTCGTAGCGCGACACGGTAACCGGCCGCGGCGCCAACTCGACGGCCTCCCCCGCCCGGACGCGCGCGTATGCCCGCTGTCCGTCCACCTTGATCGCCGACACGGCGCTGGGCACTTGCTCGATGTCGCCGACGTAGGCGGCCATCGCGTCCCCGATCGCCTGGTCCGTCAGACCGGTGGCGTCCACCGGCTCGCCCAGCGGCTCCCCCTCGGCGTCGTCGGTCGTCGTGGCCTGTCCCAGCCGGATCGTCGCCACGTACGTCTTGTCGTGGCCGGCCAGATAGCCGAGCAACCGCGTCGCCTTCCCCACGCCGACGACGAGCACGCCCGTCGCCATCGGGTCGAGCGTGCCGGCGTGCCCCGCCTTGCGCACGCCCAGCGCGCGCTTGCACCGGCTCACCACCGCCTGCGACGTCAGCCCGGCCGGCTTGTCGACGACGACCAGCCCGTCCGTGACGTTGGTTGAGCCCGTCGAAACCACTGGCACGCCGGGGATGCCGTCACCGCTCAAGATCGTCCGCCTCATCGGGGTCGTCGGGGTGCCGGTAGGGATCGGGATCGCCGGCGTACTTCGTCTCGTCGCGTCCGGCGGCCAGCTCGGCGTCGGCACGCTGCACCCGCGCGAGCAGGTCCTCCATGTCCGCCGCCGTCTCCGCCGTGGCGTCGCGCAGGAACGTCAGGGAGGGGGCGAACTTCATCCCCAGCGTCTTGCCCACGGTCGAGCGCAGCAGCCCCTTGGCGGACTCGAGCGCCGCCGCCGTCCCGGCCGGATCGGCCGGCGCCTGGGGCGTGTCGAGCACCGTGTACAGCACCGTCGCCTCGCGGGCGTCGCCCGTGAGGCGCACCCCGGTGATGGTGACAAACCCGAGCCGCGGGTCCTTCACCCGCCGCTCCAGGTAGCGCGCCAGCACCTCGTGGATGCGGTCCTCCAGTGCGGCGATCCGCGGGTTCTCGCTCATGAGAGCCCTCCCTTCGTCGACTCGTCCGGGCTCAGGCGCGCGGCTTCTCCACCATCTCGTACGTCTCGATCATGTCGTCGATCTCGATGGGCGCGTGCCCACCCAGCGTGATGCCGCACTCGTAGCCCTCGCGCACCTCGGTCGCATCGTCCTTCTCCCGCCGCAGCGAGTTGATGGTCGTTTCCGCGACGACCACGCCGTCGCGCACGAGGCGCGCCTTGGCGTTGCGCCGGATCGAACCGGACATCACCATGCAGCCGGCGATGTCGCCGAACTTCGACGAGTGGAAGATCTCGCGGATCTGGGCGGTGCCGAGCGCCT
>JGI20166J26741_11512253_pt1 | contig 12582 bp, 8 predicted proteins | sample TergutCu122P5_FD_26741 | JGI IMG/M metagenome (IMG submission 26741) | reverse complement strand
TAATTGGGTAAAGTGGCCGGAGCGTGAATCTGACCACAAACCATTATATAATGTGGAGTTAACTTGTGGGGCTATAATTCTATGCCTCTACATGAATGTACAAAGCATTTAAATGGCTGCAACGCTAATCAGCTGTGGTGTGTTTGTACCGCTTCACACACGGCGTGTTAGTCGGATAACAGTTAAAGCATTGGTAACATCCAATATTATTCAATCAGTCTGCCTTGTAGGCAAGGGGCGGTTGAAGGAAAGGTGTGGATTAGAACCGCAAACTAACTTTTTTTCGTTTAAGAAATCGGCAAAAACTAGTGCGGATTAGATTCGGGAATATATGGTATGTGTCAAATTTCAGGAACAGATGACAAAGCCCATTCAAAAAAAGAGATGGATGCCATTGGACTATTGAAATTTTTTTTGGTTAGAACAGTAGCAGTCAATAAATTTTCATGAATTACTTAATTTTGGTTCCTCCTTTCTTCAGCTTTGTACTCTTGGTGACAACTCCATAGTGGCCCACCCCTCAACCTGGTCCTGACCATATTTTTTACAAGTACGAATGCTGTACTGACATTTAATGGAATGAGTTTTAAATTCTGGCTCACCAATACGATGCTATGCATGAACAGCCCTGGAAGAAAAGCCCTCAGTTCTCCATAGTTAACATAAAATGAGAAAACAAAACAGAAACCTTGAAATGCAAGTTTTACTAAATAAATATGCCATTCTCTTACCACTGTTGAAGTAAATGAGTTGTCTTCAGCAGGATCAGTCAGTTTTGGTCTCCTGACTACCTCTGGTATAGGGCTCTCCAATAACAGTCTCTGAAGAGCACTGTCCCTGGGATTGCTTCCACTAGGTGAGGAAATGGCTTTTTCAAGGTGAGATACTTTCTTTTGTAGGCTTCTCTTTTCATGCTCCAAATGTTGTAAATCATCTTCCAGTTGTTTATTAAGTTTTGATTTAAGATTTACTTCTTCATTTAACTTCTCCTTTTCTAAATTTGCTGCACTCAAATCCCGCTGACACAGTCTTAGTCGTTCTCTAAGATCCCGCTTTTTATCTGAGGCTGCATGCACTTCCCTAAAAATAATCATTCCATAAAATATGAGGTTGGAAACTAATATATGGTTATAATTGATCGTCTTTCATAAGTCACAACAGTTGTGGTGTGCATAAGGTTAACATAACTGGGGGGGGGATATTGAATTAGATTGCATAATTTACATTTAGCACAAATATTACTTTTGAAATTTTATGTTCAATTACAGAGCTGTCTGCCACCTGAAACCCTTTAGAAACATTGCCTCATTGTCTTTACTTTAGTTACATAATAAACTGTCACTCTTTCATCGATAATGTACGCAGTAATACAAGGCACAGTCCTGAAGCTAACAGCATTAACCAATTTTTAGGTGCATTCGCAAAATTGTGAAAAGCGACTGTTAGCTTCATCATGTCTGTCTGTCCACCCATCTGTCTGTATGGGACAACTCGGCTCTCACTGGACGGATCTTCATGAAGTTTAATGTTTGAGAATTTTTTTAAAATCTGCTGAGAAAATTCAAGTTTCCTTAAAATCTGATAATAATAACAGGTACTTGACACGAACAGCAATATACATTTTTTATGACATCTTGCTCAGTTCTTAGAATGAGAAATGCTGCAGACAAAATCAAAATACGCATTTTAGGTCCGACAACTTTTTTTTTTAAAAATCATGCTGTTTGTGTGATGTGGAAAATACTGTAGAGCCAGACAGGCCACAGTAACACTATGACATGCACTGCATGCTGGATACCAAAGGTTACAAACACACACTATGTATATGTAATGCTTATTGCTTTTCCACTGCAACAAACATTGCACACACATGCCTGAATGTTATGGTATATGTACATTGCCTGTCTTGCTTTATATTCAGGAGCCATACGATTTTCCTGGAAGATACTGTTCATTTGTAATCAAATAATCTTAGTTTCTTATATTTTCTTTGTTAGCCCACTTCAAATTTTCAACCAGTTCACCTATTTTTATGAAACTTGGTGTAAATATTATATCTTTGGAAGCCACCAAGCTGTAATACGTTTAACTTCCTACAGTCTCCAATTATACAGACACGTAAATGTATGTAGCAAAAGTGACACCAGCAACACTTACTGTAGGGTCTTGAAATGATTTGTGGTAATAAACTTTGGAAAAGTATTCAATTCTATTAACGAAATATTTCTGTATTGTGTACAGTAACAATATGGCTTTGAAACCGTTCTTTATTTGTTGTTTTGATGGTGATACCTAGTGTACCAGTAGTGCTGTGCATCTGAAATGTGGTATGGAGATGGCCCATTAACATGCTGTGCATCTGAAATGTGGTATGGAGATGGCCCATTAACATGCTGCACATTACATATAAAATGTGCGTAATTCAACAATGAAGATGGGCAACAATATGACACTGAGGTTATATTCAACAAATAGAGTGTATACAGTACCTGTATATAAGTGGTAAACTCATAAAAAATTAAATACTACTACTACTAATTATAATAATAATAATAATAATAATAATAATAATACATCTTTAGGACTATAAATTAGGCAGCAGGAAGGTATGGTCCCTGAATTCTGTTTGGAACTCCTTTCTTATTTTGTTTATTTTGAATTTATTATATATCTTAAGTGCTTGCCTGTCACAGGTTATATCTGTTGTCAAACATCCTTATGAATAAAATGGATCAGTAAATTCCTATGATTCAACCTCTCAACAATGAGGAAAACAGCTTACTGTCATACAATGTTTGTGGTTCATCTCTGGTGTTAGCCTTCCACATAAAACAGCTGTACAATGTCAAAATTTAAAACGCACTAATTGGTCAAAGGTACTTCCATTGGTTCATGTGTCTTGATGTAGAATGAACACACTGAAATCAGTTTTTATTGTTCCTTATTTGGCTGGCCACTCTTTGGCTCACATGAAAGTAGCTGGCAGTGTAATGCCACTAATAAAACAATACAAAACAAAAGTTGAAAATGTGTGTATACAAATGTGATATTTTATGCATCACTGTACGAAGGAACTTGCCCAAGACATGTACGTGACAGGAAGTGGGATGAAGGAGTACAGTAATCTTCCACTTTGTATCAGAATTCAAATGTTACTGACATTATAGTGACCATTCAGATCAGTTCTCAAGCAAGAATTTTCCACAGATGAACACATGGACAAAAGAAATTGCTCTGCCTGCACTTATTTAAAATTAACTTTTTTACAACTGCATTAAGATTTCAAATAATGCTTAGATGTATATAACCCACAATATGTGAGAAGTTTGGCTAAGGGAACACATAAAAATGATTTGTTGTGAGAAACAGTAATTCCATAACTGAAAATCAATTTGTTAACTCCTGAAATTGGGTGACTTCTGAGTTCTTTTGTAATGTTCATGAAAGGAGCCAGTGGCTGCGCTTGAAAATGAAACTTGCCCTTGTTATGCAATGGATTCTTAAACAAAGATGCTATCACAAAAGGCAGTAACATTACATTAACTCTGTTGTCAAGTTCTGAAAATTAGGCAAAAGAATAGCACTTCTTCCAAGGTTTTGGATGTAAATGTGCACAACTGGAGACCTGGTACTACAACCAATGTCAAGTTGCATTTTTCATAATATGAGGCACAGTATAAGACAAAATTGTGAAGCATGGTGTACACTGCAACCATGACAGTTCTTGTTTCAGTTACCTATTTTATATGTATATCTGTGTATGTGTGCGCGCGTGCATGCTGTAAATGCATCCCATTGATCCTAATAAATAAGGTCAAGGACAAATCCAGGTATGATATACCACAATCAGAAAAACCAAGAAATACAGTTAGAGAAGAAAATGCAATACAAATCACTATTATATAAAATTATTAAGAACTGCTTAGTAATTTTACAGTATATTTACAGGTAGCTAAAATTTCACTACATTCAAATTAAATTACCAGTTACATCATCCTAATGGAAAATGACCATACCATAACTCTGGTGCTTGGCCACTGGGTTTTCACCACACAGGCCCAGATCCAATCTTAAGATAGACTGCAAGGGATTTGTGCTGGCCAAAATGGCACAGCTACATGTTTTTATCCAAGTGCTTTGGTTTTCCCACCAATGCTCCCATTTGTCAACCATGAATGCTACAGTCTACAACACTAACAGTACTGCTAAATAAACCACACAATCAATCAACCAACGTAGGTACAGTAGTTAAGCACAACATTTCTGCCAGTTTTACCCACTCACAATCTTGATAAATACAGTGGACAGTTAGTGGTGTGTTTATAAAATTGCAATGGCAAATATGTAAAAACATGCAGCAATTAAGGCAAATGTGAATATTATGTTCCTACAGCAAAAAATTACTAATATATCACTATTAAAAGAGAACAGCTTTCCTGTATTTAACATTATTAAACTGATCTCACAGTGAGTAACAGTCACAACAGATTTATCACTGTACAACATGCAACAAAATGCAGTGGAGTGTTACTGATGATGTGTTCAGGGATGACAAAAAATGGCTTTGCACAAGAACTTAATTATTAGTGGTGTACATACAACTGTAATATGATACTGAACAGTGGCACACAAATAAAGTACAACTTCCCAATATCATCTGTCGTAACAATCAAGTTAATTACCTTTTAAGGACTGCCACAAAGGTTGCTAATGATTTCCTTGAATCATATGAATCTCCATACTTGTTTAGCATGTCTTCAACTTCTGCTGTGGTTCCCCCAACAATTGTCTGAATACTGTAAAATAGATGTCTCATGTTTATGTACCTCAATTATGTATTTAATCACAATGGATGTAATCAGTTTACACAAGCATAAATCAGTCCATAAAAACTTAAATCCATTACTACTGAATACATGCAAAATCAGGTCAGATTATCTTTATAAATTATGTATGTTCTCAATACTGGTGTATGAGAAACGAAATGTAACACAATTATTTTCTTCAATGTCTCCAGGCAAATTCTGGGGCAATACCTTGAAATAACAAAGAGTTCTTACACATACAACCAACCTACATCTTTCATTTGACAATACATGAGGCACGAACCAGGGGGGTGAGGGGCTTCAGGGTTGCAGTATCCCTTAAATTGAAATTTAAAGAAAAAGTATGTTTTGTGGGCATGGTAATATCAAATTTTTTTACATGAATTACTCTTCAGCTGAAATCACCCACTGAAATTGCCTGACAACTTGTACTGGGATTTTCAAAAAATGAAATAAAAACTTTGAAAGTCCAAGATCAACTGGGGGGAGAAAAAAAAAAGATTAGACCTTGTGATTCAAGTTAGGTGAGTGATCATGGAACACAAAGTTATATTTATGACATGAATTTTACAATGTAGTTTTTGAAATGAAATATAAATTATACACAGCCTCAAAGTCAGCCCGCCTCAGTGAAATATTCTGGGTTCATGTCTGCTCTACATATTCCAATAACTGACACAGCACATAACTTAAAAGACTTACTGAGGTATACTGCCTTTTTCTTCATTCTGTTGCTACATATAAGGTGTTTGGTTTACATATTAATCAGCAAATACTGTATTTGTGAGAATCAAGTGTCGACATCTGTGACCACAGATGTTAGTTAGGTGTATGTCACACAAACAAATACCTGGAGCTAAGACCCCTCAGTCAGTATCATAACTAGGCTACATACTGCACAGCCGAAAAACTGGGATTTGACTCCCAAATGATGATGTGTCCAGACAGTTCTTGCAGCCCAACCACCTTTATCTAGCGTTATGGTTAAGAATCCATGGAGCTACACATCTGCACCTCCATCTTCAGAGTGTGGTGCTTAACTGAACATGTGGCAAATTTTTACAAATAAATACCTTTTCAGTGTGTCCAGCTGTTGACGAAGTTCCTTTGCTGCCTCCTTAGCATCTTCAGCATCTTTGTTTTGTGCTTGCAGATATTTTATTTGATCCTTGAATAGTGATATTGTTGATTCAAGTGAACGAATCTTGAATTCCAGTGTTTTGATCTCTTCTCTAGAATACCATATATAGAGTGACAATGAATTCTGGTCTCAGGGAATGTTATGATTTTTTCACAAGTCACAAGTCCAAACTTCTTTGAATGGCAAAGGGCTAATAGGATGATTCTACTTAATTAAATTATAAGCACCATGGAAAAGGTTTATGTTTGTTTAACAAGCACAGTATTTATTTTGCAAATATATTAAAGCTGGTAATTCATTTTGTGAACTGAAGCCATCTTTTGTCAGAGTCTCATTAGAGGCCACTGTGCTGAACAATTAGTAAAATTTAATTCTACAGAGTTCTGATCATGGTACATCACATTTAAAACCCCTCAGTTTTTGGGTCGTCCACCATCCAAATCTTAATAGAAAGTTCTGGTATCTCATTCCATTTACATCTGCATGTCACGGCACTGTGATGACAGAAACACAACTAGTTTCCAAAACATTGCACCAAATTGTTGTAATTTTAATTAAAGGATGATAGACAAATTACAAAAAAATGTGGTTTTAAATTAGCAACATGTTGAGGCAGGCTGAAGGCCATTATATTCAGTCACTCAAACAACAGATACATATTTTTGTAAGTTGTGATTTCTTCTTCCCTTGTGAGAAATTTCTGTGACTTTCTGTACTGCAATTTTGGAAATTTAAGACTCAGAAGCTGAGCAATGAGTGTTATTAATTACTGCAATGCTTGTTATTTGTGATTGTGTTTGTAGACTTAAATGATGCTCCTGCTTTCAATGAAAGAACCAAAACTTATGGAGAGTACTGTTTGCAAAGATGTTTACATATGGCACAAATGGTTCAGAGCAAGACAATACTCTGTCACAGAGAAGGTGTAGTCACGACAATCACCCAAATCAGATTCCTTGTGTAGAAGAAACAATGAGAATCACTGAACTGCAGCAGTTTATACTGAAGTCCTGCATTCAAAATTCTTCTGTACTACCTGAGTGGGTGGGGGACTGGAAGAAGTGAAAACTATACTGTACAGTACATACATACATACATACCACGGATCCATAAGTGTGTCATACAGACAGCAGGATGTGAAAGAAGTCATAAATACACAAGATATACAAATTTAGAGTGTAAAATAATACAAACATTTTACAAAAAACAAAATTATAAATCATCTTTACACACAAAAAATTCATCTACAGAGCGAGTGGAGTGTGTATGTAGATATTTTCATAAGGACTATCATGCTAGTTGGTAAACTGTTGAAAATTTTTATGCCAGCAAAGAATGCACTTCTTTGAAAACAGGATAGGTTGGCATTTAGTCTATGACAATGATACTTATTCCTTGTATTAATATTGTGTTTAGATGAATTTATTTTTAAAAAATTCCTGCTTATTGATAATGGAGCTCATTAATGAAAGTAAATACTGGCAGGGAACAGGTAGGATCTTTAACTGTTTAAACGAACTAATACATGAGGTTCTTGGTTGTACACCAGCCATAATTCTCATAATTTTCTTTTGTAAAATGAAACTATTCCCACTGCTGGAAGAGTAACCCCCCAGAATTATTCCATTTTTATAACAGAATGAAAGTATGCACAGTAAATTGATTTGAGAGTGTTGATGTTACTGATATGGACCACTGACCTAAGAGCATAATATGCTTCACTTAACTAAGGAATCATTTATTCAACACTGTTCATATAGTTTGGGTGTTTATCAATTTGTACACTAAGAAATTTTGTATTTACCCCTCTTCTATATACTCTCCTATAACCAATATATAATGTAGCATGTGGTGAATTCTTTGTTATGAATTTCATTATTCATTTCATGTAAATTTGGAACTAAATTATTAGCAGCAAACAATTTAATCACATGAGAGAGAACTAAATATTACACTGAACAGAAATCTTCAAAATTTCTTCTTGAAATTATGACACTAGTAGCATCAGCAAATCATATTGGTTCTCATACACAATTTATTCTCAGGGGAAGGTCATTTATATGGGTATATTATGAACAACAGAGACCCTAGAATTGATCCTTGGGGAACTCCATGTTTCACTGTACCCCACTCAGAGAAAAAATTTTGAGCTGCATTAGGTGATTTTACTTCAACTTTCTGTCTTCTGTTAGATAAACTGGACCTGAACCAAACTTCAGATACTCCTTGAATTCAATATAAATGTAATTTAGCTAAAATTTCACAATTCACACAATCAAAAGCCTTTGCCAATTACAGAAAATTCCACCAACATGCATTTTGTGGTTAATATATCTGAACACACTGTCAGTCTGAAGGCTGGATCTTCCACTGACATCCCTTTCCCTTAGGTTTTAACTGTACTGTTCTGTGACTTGTATGTTGTTAGTATGAAGGTGCTGGCTGAATCTACTATGCACAGCTTTCTTAAGTACCTTAGAAAAAATTGTTAATAATGATATAGGCCTATAATTTGTCATACTAGTTTTGTCTCCTCTCTTGAAAAGTGGTTTTACTACTGCACTCTTAAGGGAGTCAGGAAAAATACTGGTATATAGCGAGTGATTACAAATATATCTTAATGGATGACTAATGAGAGATGCACAAGCTTTTAATATTTTAGTTTTTATTTTATCATAACCTGATGCTTTTTTTGGTTTTAGGGAATGCATTATACTTTTAATCTCAGCTTCAGTGATTGAGATTGTTTTTATGCTGGGGAAGTTTAAAGGAAATTAATCTTTTACAGTTGAGAAAGCATCTCCTTTCTCTATTCGTTGCATGTTTCGTCTTTTAGTAATTGTTGTAAAGAAATTATTGAATGCATTTGCCACATTCACTGGATCCTTTAATTTTCATCATTCACAAGTAAGATGGCAACCTGTTCCACTGAATGTATTTTTCCTGTGTCTTTTGTTGTAATGTACCATGTTTTTATTTTGTTATTAGATTTTGCTAAAAGTCTACTGCAGAGTTGTATCGTAGCTTCTTTCATAATTTTTCTTAGAATTTCACACTACTTAATATAATGCACTTATGCTTTTGGATCATGGCTGCTCTTAGTTAAGGCACACAGCCTTCTTTTATGTTTGCAAGATATTTTTATTCCTTGTCTAATCCAGTCAATCTTGTCTTTCAAACTTTTGTATTTAACTGGAAAACCAGCTTGGAAAATCTTTAACAAAGTACATAGAAATGAATTAAACATACGCTTAGGATTTGTATCTATATAAAGAGATTCCCAGGTTTCTTTTTTTTTTTTTTTTCAGTAGAGTCTGAAAGTTCATGAATGTTTCATTGTCTATTATCTGGTGCTCTGCTTCAAAGGAAATTTGTTCATTGTTGCATATATTTTTAATTGTGAGAATTTGAGCATTGTGGTCTGATGGCCATTTATTATGGGAGATGCAGAATTTAAATATATTCTACTGTTATGCACAAATATATTATCACTGGCATTACTTGAGTTATTTTGAATTCTTGTTCCAAAATTTACTGTGTGCAGCAGATTGTATGTTGTTCATAATGAGGCTAGGCTTTTTTTTTTTTTTGGTTGCTTTCAATCAGATAATCTGTGTTTATGTCTCCAAAAATTAAAAACTCCACTGTAGATTTATACAGATATTTCAGAGCATCATCTAGATTCTTTATAAATTGATTAAAATCTCTTGTAGGAACTCTGTATGAGCTTAATATAATTAATTTTGATGATTTAGTCTGTACTTCAACAGCACAAATTCCCAAATCCTTTTCTTGACAGTAGGTGAAATAATAATTTTGCTGAAATACAGGTCTTTATAAACAAAAATACACACACCTCCATTCTGTAGGTTTTGACAGCAGAAATTTGATCCTAATATACAGCCTGGTAGTGTGAGATGCAGCAGGTCCTGTTCCTCCATGTGATGCTAACCACAACATAGTACCTGGCATTTAATATTATCTATCCCTAAAGAATTCATGCATTCAACAGTTTTGCTTCTTAGACCCCTAATATTTTGATGAAATATTTGTAGTGAATTAGATGAATCTACCATTCTATTTAGATTTCTAAACTCTATATAATTACAATCCATACATTTTAGGCACCTTTGTGCTTTTGCTTTAAGGTAAGAAAGCAGAGGCTGTTGCACTGGTGATAACAGGAATACTGCTCCATCATGGAATGCAAAAGGTGCAAGAGATAAACAAGTCACTGCAGAACTATAAGCCTATGCTCCCTTGGTGTCCTCACCCAGCAGCACATGGTTTCTACTCATTTTAAGGCTAAACCGGGGGCTGAATGATCACCACTTATCTTCTGAAGAAGTTAAAGCTATCACACCGGCACTTTGGAAAATAACATGTGGGGGTTTCTAACAGCCACTTAACTACTAGATGCAGTGGTGGAAGAAATGTGAACATCTCCAACGAGGTCATTTCAAGGAAAAAAGTGTTGCTTGATACCATCAATTATGAACAAAGTGATGACAGGTTCAGTGCACAAGATTAACAGTCTTGTAGTTTAACAGCATAATATGATAAATGAGAACTTCATAAGCCATGGAATCTTCAGGGATGAATAGAGATCCCATTTCTTAAAAAGCAAGAACCATCACACTTAATAACATTCAGATTGGGGGGGGGGGCACAGCACACAATAAAAACAGAGTAATTCATTAATCTTGCTACCCGATAATTCAGCAAACAAAATTATTACACACAGATAAAAGAATGAAACAATGACGGCGACAACAACCAGACACTCAGTTCACATGCAGACTTTTCGTTGCATATCTGTTCCTCATCCTTCACAGTTTCAGTCCAGACTATAATAACTAAACTACACAACTTCCTTTCCCTCTCCTACTTTCTGTTAGAGGCTGAATGATGGTTGTCTTACTCCCAAACATGGTTTCTCCCACCATGGTTCAGTCACAATGTTTGTATGTACTCTCAAAAATGCTGCATTTTTATGACTTGGAAAACCCATGATATTTGGCATCCTGAACCAAATAACATGGGACACCAGGACACAGCTCTATAAAACCCACAACACTGGCAAAACTGGGATGAATGAAATCCCTTGGGATGTAGTAACTTCCAAAGCCATCAATTCTACTGTCTCTGAAGTAGTGAGGCCTTTTTTTTAGTTTGCTAGCACAAACTCCAGAATCATGAATGGTACTGAAATTCCCCTGTTTTGGCCCAAAAAATTGCTTTGCAGGTTCTATTGGCTTCCTTCAATAACATGGTACATTCAGTTTTCTCTAGTGTCATACATTCTGTTCTATAACATGAAATTTCCATGACACAGTGCAAGTGCTAGTTTCTTCTGCATGTGTAATTACCATTAAATGAAAATTACTATCATAACTGCAATGCACTGCTTTTTGTCCTTTAGATGCTGCTCTGTCTTTATTTTCGACATAACTGCCCATGATTTATACAGAATACTTTCACTTTAACAACTTTGCACTTCAATTATCTGACTTGAAATGAGATGTCAGCATAACAAGAATGAAATCAGAAGTATAAAATAATGTGTATAATTATTGCATCACCTGTGTAATTTTCCCTATTCACTCAGCCACTGCAGATACAAAAACATCTGCCTCTCTTCACTAGATGTGTTGAACTTTGTGTGTGATTATAAAGTAATCCCCCACTCCCCATTTTTGGGACAATTAATTAAGAAAGAATTCTCATCTTATAGTGGGGTAAATATGCTGTAAAACAAACACAGCTGCAATTTTATAAATTGTTGACTTTGACTCTCACTATTTTTATGCTCACCCAAAACAATTCATATCTGCATTCCACAAACAAACATGCATTTAGATGTTAACTCTATCACGGTGCATAGTGTTAATTTTCAATTGAGAACATGTTAGTTGTTCTGTATACACATCACCCTGGTTGAAAATGTCAAGAGTCAAGTACACACAAAATTCCTATCATTCTGCATACCACATAATTTACCAATAGAACATGTTCCCATTTATCTAAAATTATCCCAAAGACAGTAAATAATTGATTAGCCTAGATGTGATGTCAAAATATCACTCACTAAGAAATATCTTGTCTGCTTATGTCAGATAAATAATAAAGAGTTGCAGATGAACATTTGCAAGCATTCATGTATGTTTTGCTTTGTGAGGAATACACAACTGCCAAGAATAGAAATAACTGTATGATTGAAGAAACCCAAGTATTACTAACAAACACACTCTGTTCAAAAGACTGGATGAGTATACTCACAGTTTAGACTGCATACATTTGCATGAGACTGACACAGGTGGAACACTGATCACAGACTGGTATGCAGCACCTTACTTACTTACTCCATGCAGCAGAGTCCTTCTTGAGAAGCTAACTGGTTCTGCAGCTAGTCAAGAAATTCCCCGCATTTTTGGAACCCAAAGGTTCATTACCGTACTCACAAGTGCCCGCCACCTGTCCCTATCCTGAGCCAACTCCATCCAGTCCTCACAACGCCCACCCACTTCCTGAAGATCCATCTTAATATTATCCTCCCATCTGCGTCTGGGCCTCCCTAGTGGTCTCTTTCCCTCAGGTTTCCCCACCAGAACCCTG
>JGI20166J26741_11512028_pt1 | contig 12584 bp, 7 predicted proteins | sample TergutCu122P5_FD_26741 | JGI IMG/M metagenome (IMG submission 26741) | reverse complement strand
ACAATTTTCACCGCCTATTGGAGCATTACGGGAAGCATTAAATTTCCATCATTATCAAATACACGGTCTACATTAATTGAGCAAGTTTTAATTTTTTTCGTAATTTTTTAGATATCCGATAACTTTTTCTGCCACAAATTCCGGATATATTGATTCCATGCAAATAGGTCTGGCATGACCTAACGGACATTTTGCCGACCAGCAATTTCGGCATAGGGATGATATTACATTAATATTGTCGGGATATCCGATAAACTTTCCGTCTGTAGGGCCAAACATCACTAAAGATTTTGTTCCTACAGCTCTTGCAAAATGAGAGCACGCGCCATCTATATCAATGTGAAATAAAGACTTGTTTAATACGCAAAACAACTCGCTTAAAGATGTTTTTCCTGAAAGATTTATATCAGCCCCCGGAACAGAATGTTTGCTTGTTCCGACTTGAATAAATTTGATATTAGTTAATTTTATTCTTAAAATTGTCAATAAGTTTTCCCAATTTTCAATACTCCAGCATCTAGTATCATCCAAGACTCCGCTGCTCCCTACCCCACACTGAAAAGTCAAAAACCGGCTATTATCGTCTATCCCGAATTTTGTTAACAGTAATTTTTCAGCTTTGATTGTAAAAGAAATATCTTTAATATTATTGACGCCGGATGTGATTTTTAACAAATTAATAATATTTATATTATTAATTACAAAATCGTCTTTTTCATAAATAGGAAATTTAAAACAGAAAGAATAGTCGTTTTTATATTGAGCAAGATTATCCGACAATTTATTTACAAATTGCTTCTTTTTATTAATTAATAACGGATTAACCGTAAAATAATTAAACTCGAATACGACATCATAACGTTTTTTTACCGCATTAACGGCATCGATATTCAAATAGAATCTTATATTTTCGATGTCTTTAAAAAGACATCGTGCTGTTTTATTATAAACATCAATAACAATATTGGGACACATTTTAATAATTTCAAGAAGCACGGCTTTATATCTTGTAATGTCTCCAAGACCTCCATAACAAACAACCGCCATATAGATAACATCTTCTTCTTTATTAATAAAAATTATTTTTACTATTTTAGAAAAATTTCTAAAAAAATCTCTTATAGAATCCCTTATTTTTTTCAAATATGTATATATTTTAGTGTTTTTTACTGTTTTTTTCCTAGTTGATTTTATTACACCGGAAAGCTGTTTGATTCTGGTTTGATTATTAACAAAATCGACTTCAGCATAATTTTCCGGGCATTTAAATATAGGCATATATCATTCCCCACATAAAAATCGAACATAAATTTAAAATCTACTATGATTTTTTAATCACTTTTTTATTTTAAACAATCCTAAAAAAGACAAATTCACAACTGTTTTTTAATGTTCTGCGCATTGTTTATAATATCTTTATTTACTACGGCTTACTTGCTTTTCAAATCTAATCAAGAGAATTTGGATATAAAAGCAACTTAATTTATTTTTTCATTATATAACACAAAACATAATATGGCGGTCTCTTGTCATATTGATTACTTGATGAAGTATCTTTGTCAGCTATTCCAAGCGATGTAGTCAGAATAATGTTTACAGTAGGTACAGCTTGATTATTTGCACTACCGCCATTACTGCCATTCCAGCCTGTACCTAGCGCCCCCTTAGGAACATTAACACTATAAGCAGATTTGCTTATAAAAGCCCCATTATTAGATACATACGTACCCAAACCATGGTAATGATTATACAAATCTCCGCCGGTACCTCCTACGCTGTATATATAATTTTTCCCATCCTCGCTATATGTACCATTTCCCACAACAAATTTACCCTGTAAATTCGGCGTTCCGTTTGAGCCATCGCATAATGCCCAGCCCGCCGGAACATTTTCTGCTGAACCTGACCATAAGATTATTCCGCCTTTGGGAACCATATAAAATTCCGTGAAACCGGCAGCAGAAGATTTTGAATAAACTTCTCCGCTTGCGTTTACGCCGATTTTACCCGCATTTGCCCCTACCTGCACGTTCATCTCATTATTTGACGTCAGATTCTCTGCAGAATCAGAATGAAGAGCATACGGCTGAGCCATAAGCTTTTCCCTTGGATACAATTCTTTACCGTTAACAACTATCTCAAGATATAAGTTGTTTTTTCTCCAGTCAACACGACTAGGATCAGGGCTTAATGTATAACTGAAAATTCCATTATTTATTGTAATACTTTGTTTATCTGTTGCCCAGATAGGAGTACCGCCGGTTGCGACATCATATATTCTAAAAATCATTTCCCTTTGCCCCGTAAACGGAGTTTGGTACGATTTCAGTCTGCCGTTATAGCGAATTTCATTCGGCACTTCGGCATAACTCATAACGGAAAATAAGGAAAACAACATTGCTACAATAATCATTTTTTTCATTTTCATTCTGCTCCTTTATTTTTTAATCTTTCATATCGCGTATTTTACTTGTTTTCTCTTTTTTTCAAACTTTAAATCGGCAAACCTCTTATTTCCCTAATTTATATGTTATCCCCAAAGCGCCTTTATACAATGAAATACCGCTTCCGGCGCCGGCATTCATGTCGGCATGTATGGATATTATTTTTCTGACCAAATATTCCCCTCCTAAAGATACATTAAACATCAACGCCCCTTGTTCTGCTCCGGATATATTTTCAGTGTTATGGCCGTCAAGAGATGCATTAAACTTACCTTGAGTACCATTAAGAAAACAAGATAATCCTGCTCCGGCATACCAATTGAAAGCGTTGGCTTTTCCTTTAAAATTTGCGCCTAAATTCGCTTTGCTCATCGTATAATTACCGCCTTCGACGTTTAAATTAAAGTTTGAGCCGCTCTCTTGAAAAGAATCATATTGCAGCATTCCTATTTCAAGCCCGAAAAATGGAGACAGATATACATTATCGGCGACGGGAACAATGTATTCCGCCTGCGCGTTTGCCCCAAAAGATAATCCGTTAAATTTTCCGCTTGCCGTTTCATCTATAATTTCCATATACCTTGTAGTGTTATAGCTTTGATAGCCGCCGCGCAGTCTTCCTTTAAAATTCCATTTGTTTATAAAATAGCCTCCGTATATATTCAGCTCAATATTAGCCATATCGCCTTTATTCTGTCCCTGTGTATAATTGCTGTTTGCATAATTTATGCTAAAACCTGAAAGTATATTTTTAACATTTATAATATCCCATCCCGCCTCTATTCCGTAGGTGCCGGCATTAAAATCTGCGCTTGAGTTCACATCTTTTGTCAGCGCACTGCCTTCGCCGTAGCCTTCAGCCCACAGCCCTTTATATGCGTTGTCCATGTGTCCGTATATTGCGTTCCTGTCCGCATTTGTCACGCCTGTTTTTATGACATTGGCTATAAAACTTCCGCTGATGTCTGTCAGGGCGGCTTTTTTAAGATTAACCGGCAGCCCGTCAATGTAATTTATCTTATCCAATCTCGCTCCGGTAGCCGTACCGAACATATAATCAATTGACGATGCAGTCTGCGCCTGATTTGAAGATAACCCTTGAATAGCATCAAGCCTTGAAATATCTGCCGTATAGCCAATTTCGTTCGATGACTGAAATCTTGTAATTGACGTTATTCTGTTAAGAGAAAATGAAGATAGCGTTACAATCGCCGAGCCCGTAAAATTATTCTCGGAAGTTATTACCGCGTAAGAGCCGGACCGCACAGGTCTGATATCTCCTAAGTTTATTGTCACTTTCCCGCCGATAGATGCATGGGTTGCATAAATTGTGTCTTTAGCATCCATTACAAGCGTTCCTTGCGAATTAAGATTTAGCAGCTTTATATTGTCAGCAGAGCCGTTGGATATATTCAATTCCGAATTCGCCGCGATTGTTAAATTAATGATGTCATATTTCGCATCTGCCGCAATTTGCACGCTGCCGCTGTTTATTACAAATTGGTTAAAAGATAAGTAATTTTTACCGCCTAAATATAACGAACCTGTTCCGTATTTATATAATTCGCTCATATAAGCCGCGGTTGTGCGGCTTGTGACAATTCCGCCGGAAAGGCTTATAGTGTTGCTGCTGCTGTCAAATTTCAGAATAGACTGCTCTGCTATATAGATGTCATTGCCTCCGGATGAGTCTGTATTTCCTGAAAAAATGAAATCGTTAGAAGACGCAGATATACTAAAAGTTACACTATCCAGATACACAGCGCCGCCATATCCAGACACGGCCGTGTTATTTAAAAAATTGCCTCCGATTTTTAAATCTATTACCGATTGTTTAGCGCTTATCGCCCCTCCGTTTGTTCCTGCTTTATTTGATTCAAAACTAATTAAAGCATTATCTGATGTTGCGCTTGATTTATAAACATACATTGCCCCGCCGCTGCCTGTTAAACAACTATTTCCCGTAAAAGTTTCGCCCCATGTAAAAGGAAGTACTGAGTTTTCCAAATATATGGCGCCGCCGTTCAAATACGATGTATTGTTATAAAATTCGCCAGCAAAATCAAAATAAAAAGTCGAATTATTAGAACAAATGGCACCGCCGTTTCCGGTTTGTGCAGTATTACTATAAAATCTTCCGCCTATTTTAAATGAGAAATCTGAGTCTTCAGCACAAATTGCCCCGCCGTTCAAATAAGCCGAATTTTCTTTAAAATCAGGATTTGCGCCGTAATATATATTTGAGTGTTTAGACATAATACCGCCACCACTTCCTCCGGCAGTATTGTAATTGAAATACTCCACACTTGTATCTGGAAATATTATATCGGAGTTATTAAAAAACAAAGCTCCGCCGTCTCTGTCGGCATGATTATTTTCGTGATAGACCCACCGCGTAAAACCTTGAGATAGAATCAAAAAAGAATTATCCAAGTAGATACCGCCGCCGTCTAAAGCCATATTATCGTGTATGCTCGTAAAATAACCAAAAAAAGTTGCGGAAGACTGTTTAAGATAAAATCCTCCGCCAAGCCCTGCAACATTGTTTGAGATAGTAACATTATCTTGGAACGCGGCTGTGGAATTGACCAAACTTAAAGCTCCTCCTGTGTTGTAATAATTGTTGTAATAATAATTACGGCTTCCATTGTTTGAAAAAACGGCTGTATTTCTAAAAGTTGCAGAAGAATAATTAAGAACACTGCCATATGCATTATACTCGAAAGTGCTATTTCCTAAAGACAGCGTTGATGAGCTTAAGGAAAATCCAGTTGCATTTCCTGAAGAATATACCGTATTTAATGTTAATGTAGAGCCTTCGGCTTTAAATCCGTACCAGTTTTCCACAAAACTGGCGGTGCCAATAAATGAAATATTTGAATTTTTGGCATGAATGGCATCAGCATTATTATTTATAAAATCTGCATCTTTCTCAAAAATTACTTTTGCGTTATCTTGAGCATAAAATCCTCCGTTATTTTCTTTGCAAAGCACCTTACCTTTAAAATCTATGCTATTAGGTCCATTCCACGCATAAACAACCGAATTAACAGACCCGCCGGAGTTGTTAAGAAAATTAGCATCTTGCTCAAATACTATTGAAGAAAAACCCGTAGCGGTAATTGCGCTGCCTCCATTATATGTACAGTAATTATTTATAAAATTAACAGTGTTTTTAAATGTGACAGTAGAGGAATAAGTATAAAATGCTGAATTGCCATTATCTATAAAATCCGTTTTTCCTCCAAATATAATATTTGCGATATAAGCTTCACATCCTCCCACACCACCTCCGGCATTATTCAAAAAAACAACATCTTTCGAAAATGTAACAGTTGAGTAACTTGCATAAAATCCGCCGCCATATACCGCATCCATAAAATATACTTTATCAAGAAAGCTAATATTGCTTCCATCAGCTGCAAAACCTGCTCCTCTACTGGCGTTATTGCTTGAAAAAACAACTTCTTTTGCAAATGTCAGTTTAGAATTTTTGGCATAAAAGCCGCCGCCGTCATAAAGATAGCCGGGATATGTCGAATTTGAAGCGTTACTTGAAAAATTAACATTATCGGTAAACGTAACGCTTGAAGAGTTTATATATAAACCGCCGCCAAAACCGGAATTATTAGTAAAATCTATAGCACCTGAAAATACAGCAGTTGAAAAATTTAAAGATACTCCACCACCCACCCCAACACGAATCCCAGAAGTAGCACCATTTCTGAAACTTATATTGGCAAAACTCAGATTTGATGTCGAAAAGCTGACATAACTGCCATTTAAATCAAAAACACTTCCTCCTGACTGCCCGCTAAAACTTATATTCTTTGAAACCGTAGAAATAGTATTTTGAAATACAATAGTGTTAGTTGTTATCGAAATAGTGTTCGTAGTATTTGTTGAACTAGTTATCGCGCTTTGCAATCCCGTAAAATCGCTTACACTTGCGCTGTAGGCATATAATTTTCCGGCAGATGCCGCGCACAGAAGCAAAACCAATAAGAATAATCCTATTTTTTTATTCACCTGTTTTTAAAACTCCTTTGTCTTAATTTAAATTTTATTCAATAATTCACGGCATAATTAACGGATATGCTTGCATTTTGCCTATATTGACGCAATAAAATAGCTTGTTATAAGGTAGTTAAACATAAAAAAGAAAACGCCATACTTATGATCCGATAAGCATAAAACGAATCAGAAGCCTTTGATGGCTCGCAAGAAATGTATTCAGCAAAAATTTTGGAAGCAAAAATCGTGGTGAAAAAAGCTGAAATGGCAATAACGGCATAGACTTTTTTCATGAGAGTCTTTAATCTACTAAAAATTTTTTAGAAAATCAAACATCAACAAAATAGGTCAACAAAATAGGAAAACAGACTCTAAAGAGACGATGCAGCAATGGCATTTCTATTGTCCCCATTGAACCTGGCCGCAATCGAAATCCCATTGATGAGCCCAGCCTTCCGGTTTAGACAAAAGCTTTTTTACTTTTATTACCGGTTTGTTGCAGCCCATGAATGGAGGCATTGAAGACCCTCCCAAATATTGCAAACTCGCCGGAAGAGTTATTTCTGTCAATCCCGTACAATCATTAAATGCATAAGCGCTTATGCGCACCAAAGAATCGCCGAAATCTATATTTCTTAACTTAGTGCAAGATTCAAATGCATATTCTCCGATGTTGGCAGCGCTGTCTTCGAATTTTATGCTCGTCAAAGCTTTGCACTCTTTAAATGCGCTTTGAGCGATAGTTACCAAGCTTTTAGGGAAAGTAAGATTTTCCAAATCGGTACAGCCGAAAAATGCATTTTGCCCTATATATTCCAGTTTATTTCCAAAAACAATCGTTTTTAATTTGGAGCAAATTCTAAAAGACCCGCTATTGATGTCGCCTTCAATATGTGTTACGCCGTCGTCCTCAATGATTACGCTCATTAACTCGGGACAGTTAACAAACGCCAAATCTTCAATGCTTTTCACATTGCGCGGAATAACAATACTCGTTATTCCGCTAGTGGCAAAAGCCCCCTTTCCAATTTTGGGAACTCCCGCGCCTATTGTAACCGATGTTAATTTTGAGCAGCCGGAAAAAGTTCTTTTTAAAGAATTTGTCACTGCATTCGGTATAACAATAACACTCTGCAGATTGGAACACCCGCTGAACGCATAATCGCCAAGATATGTTAAAGTTTCCGGAATGTTAATTGAATTTAAATTTTTACAGTCATTAAATGCATAGTCTCCAATTTTTGTCGTAGCTTTTCCAAGTATAACGCTGTTTATACTGGAACAGCCTGAAAATGCAGACTTCTCAATAACTGTTACACCGTCGGGAATTGTAACTCTTGTTATTATATTGTTACCTTCGAATGCATTAGCGCCGACAGCCGTTACCGGCTTGCCGTTATACTCTGACGGAATAACAATATCTTTTGACGATTTATTCATAAGCTTCATAATAAAATAAGGCGATGCTGAAATTTCGTATTCATTACCGCCGTTTATTTCTTTATATGTAAAGTCCGGGAAATCATATATCGACTCTGAACTATGCGAGGAAGAATCAGTATTTTTCTTAACAGATGCGCCCTTGCCATTCTTCCCATCGTCGCGGTAGGCAATAAAAGTCAGCATACTGCATAGAACAAATACAAGAACCAATATTAATTTTAATAATCTTTTCATATCTGTATTTCCCCTTTTTATCAGCTGCTTATAAATTTGTATCTAATCTTCTTTCTTAGCGATTTAATAAATATAAAATTTGTTAAGAGTACAATCATTCTTTCTCTGATTTTCTTTAAAATTTTTATAGTATGCTTTATTTGTTTGTATTCTTCCGTGCCTATGTATTGCTCAAAGGTTGCAGGATTTTCAACCGTATCGACCCATTGATATTGCATATCTCGCATAAACTCTTTCATATACTTATTTCTTATTGAAATAGCATGCACTGCGCCAAAAGGAAAAGGTTTTAAAAAATCAACTGCCGCTTCAACGCTTGTATTCTTGATTTTTTTCATTTCATTAATTTTAATTTGTAACGGAAAAATGTCTCCGTTAAAATCGTCTTGCCCTCTATGAATAACCGTAAGGTCTATATTATCTTGAGCAAATAACGACAAATGCAAGGCCGTTCCTTGAACGCCTGCCAAATGTTTGCAGTTTTTCATTAATCCTATTTGTTCTCTTATAGATATTTGCTCGGGATATATTATTTTAAACCCGTTGTTTTTAAACATTTCTTCAATTTCATACTCGCCGCATACTTTACTGTTCCTCTTTTGAAATTTTTTTCTTGAAAGATATATTTTATCATAGGAATAACCTACTGAATTATCTCGTATTTTATCGAACGTTTCTTTATATTTTTTATGCCAGAGCGGTTCGTATGTTAAATTTGACTGTTCCGGTATTATTACCGATTTATATCCGGCAAGAGTTTTGACCCTTGAAATATTTTTTTTCTTCAAACCGAATATTTCAAGTATTTCTGTAAAATATACATCGTTTTGCCCGGTATATACGGCTTTTATATTTGAAAAATTATCATCCAAATAAATCCACAAACGACTCATAGCTTCAAGAAGAAAATGCCCAAAATGAGGCGAAAAATTCCCTAAATATATAACCTTTTCATCATGATATTTAATATTTTGATTTATATCATATCTTTCAGGATGCCCCGTGATAACAATATCTTTTGCCACTCTTGTTTTTGATAAATCTATCAAATTGCCGTTGTTGTCGAAGACGCCGCCTGAATGCAAAGCTTTTGGAGAACCTGAATGAGAAAAGTTATGAAACGGCAATATCGCGGCATTTCCATGCGTTTCTATTCTTAATTGTTTATTTTCTTCTCTTACACAAGAAAGATAATCGGTAAATTCCTTTTTAAATTTATCGGAAGCATAGAGTGTATTCATAGTATCCTCATTTTTTCATTATATAACACAAAACAAAATATGGCGGCTAAACAACTGATAACATAACCGGCAATAGTTATACTAAAGTTTTACTTTTCTATCATCTCTTTTATTTTTTTAATTATTAAATCATTGCTTATGCTATTTATATCGTTTTTAACAGCGCCGTTTTGAGTATCGACTGATATTTGAACGGCTTTATCGTAATTCGGAGACCATATCTTATCAATTTTTTCATCTTGACCGGAATAATCCAAGTACAACGCTATCAGTTTTCTTTTAAAAGCCGCTGCCGCGTGGACAATCGACGTGTCCGGAGAAATAACCAAATCGCAATATTTGACCAATGCGGCGCTTTCCAAAACGGATTTCGAATCGAATATAAAAACATCATCGGATGCCAAAGCGTTAAACTTTGACGCATAATCGCCAAAGACCAGCACATATATATGGCAGTTAGCGCAATGTTTTATGCCGTCAATCAGCTGTTTTAACTTATCATAAGAAAGAGTTCTGTGAACGCTCGCCGCAAAAGGATTTATAACTATTTTGAATTTGCCGGCGCTTTTTTCCGTAAGCTTTAAAACCCTCTCTTCGTCTTTTTGTTCAAGATACAGTTCATATTGCAAAGAGACCGGATTTATCTTAAAAAGGTTTAAAAGCCTTACATAACGCTCTGATATATGCTTATTGAAAAAATTATCTTCAAATGAAAAATCGTACATGTTATATGATTTTTTATAAAACCCGATTAAAAACCCGGGATTTATGCGCCGCAGCATAAACATGTGTCCGGGCCGCGGCCTGAAAGGAAAAAAATCTACGGCGATATCTATTTTCTTTTTTCTTAAGTATCCGTACACCGATAATTTCTTAAAAAAACTATTGGGCAGCTCTACAGCTTCGTCTATGTAAGGATTGTGTTTTATTATTTCTTTGTTATCATGTCCGCAGAGAACGGTTACTTTTATATCGGGGTAACGCTTTTTAAACTCTCTAAACAACAAGGTCGAAATCACCATGTCGCCGATTTTGTTATCGTTTCTCAAAAACAAAATACCGGAAGCTTTTTCAGTCTCCAATATTTTATTTCCTCTTCTTCTTTTGTCAAAAAGAAGTTTAGCCAAAGATTTTCTAAAAGACTTAATTTTATCTTTTACTTTAACAAGATTTTTTTTCATTAATCGTTCTCTTTTCCATTCTTTAAAGACCTCTTAAACCCATCTGCACGGCTTCCTGTTCGATTCCTTTTGCCGTTGCAAACTCATATACGTCAATCGTATCGCCTGCTACGGACACCAGTCACAAATCTTCATAAGGCCATTCAGGGTTGCTGCCTTTAAAGTGTATATTAGGATTGACCCCCAATTTGTTTATGTAACCTACCACATCGCCAAAATATCCGGAGTAAAATAAATCTCCGGCTTTGCTTATTTCTTGCAAAGGAAGCCATTTAAAAATATTCAAATCCGTTGTTTTGTCCAATATCTCTATATATTCTATGTTATATTCATCGTGTTTAACGGATATATTTATTTTGTTATGCTTTTTGAATTTAATTTCATAATTTCTGGCGCCGGCCAGAGGAAATACAGTAAACATCTCATTCTTTATGTCAATAATCAATTTCGCTTCATTAAACCAAATATTCTTCTGTTCATTTCTTACCGATATTGAAATCATACAGTAAGAATCATTTTTATCCCAATGCAATGTATAGCTATTACCTTCCCAAAAATAAATATTCTTATCGACCGTAAAAACTTTATATGCACTTTCATTTTTGTTCATAAGAATAGAGAAATTATAAAACAGTAGTTCCTTATACATTAATCTGAAGTCATACAGAACCAAACAAATGCTTTTATCACGTGATAAATATTTTAAAGTTGATGAATTTGCATGCATAAATTCATTTATATATTTATCGAAATCGGAATCTATTTTAGTCATGTTAAATAGCCCCTAAATTTTCGAACTCTATTTTTAAGTTTTTCAGTTGCCCGGCATTAGTTATATTGCTTCCATCAGGTGTTCTTATTTCCCATTGCGTCAATCCTCCTTTGCCCCAACTATTCCCGGAGATATTCCCTGCTCTTATTTTTGTTCCTGCAGGAACTTTTACTTTGGCTACATGTGTAGGTTGATACTCCAAAGCAAGATACTTTTTAAGTTCAGTCGGATTCATCCCTTTTGGGTTAAATTTTATTAGAAATGGACCGTCCATACTTTTCGAATAAACCCTGTAAAATATTTCATCATTTTTAGCAACACCTTCAAAAGCGCTCATTCCTTTTCTATAACTTATCTCAGAAAAATCTTTATTCGCCGTTTTTGAATATATGCGCTTCCAAGTATCGGAAACTTCGACATCTTTTATGGCATTCTTGAGCGCGGTTCTTGCTTCCGTTATATTTTTAGCTGCTAAACCCGCAAGTTCAGTGTCAAGCCCTTTAGCGACTGCGCGCCAGCTTTGGCCGCTGCCAATGAGCAGCCCTAACGCTGTCATCGCTCTTTCTAAGCCTGTAAGCTCTTCGCCTGTAAAAAAATCTCTTCCGGTTGCTAACTCATATATGTCAATTACATCTCCTATAACAGGCATTGAACCTATCGCAACTCTGCCAAGCACACCTAATATACTGCCAACTTTTCCTGCGACCGCATCTCTTATGCTTTTAAGCATATCCGTGAACGGAGAATCTTGAACTATCGACTCTTCCATGAAGGATTTGCCATCGCTGCCTGTTGCTGCACCTAATACAGATTCCGCAGTTACGCCGTATCTCCTGCTTATCGCGGAAATTTCACCCATAATCTCCAAAAAGCGTTTCATAGTTATGGGACGGTTAGCTTTGCTTAAACTTGAAACTTCTTCGTATATATCATTAAGCCTGCTTAAATCTTTTTTGCTTTCTTCATCCGCGCCTTTCTGCAAATCTTTAGCATTCTTTTTGCCTTCGCCCGTACGCATGGCAAAAAGTTCGCTCATGCCGTTCACATATTCCTGTCTGTTTCTTTTGCCGACGCCCTCTTTGTAGCCCTTCTTTTGCAGGTATGCCCTTAATGACTCGGCTCTGTCATCCAACGCCGGATGGCTGCCTTCTATTTTTTTAAATCTGTATATTAAATCCAAATCGACTCTGCTTGCCAGCCTTTCAAACAGATCGCAAAAAGCGTACGGGTCATAGCCTGCTTTTGCCGCAAGTTC
>JGI20166J26741_11511917_pt1 | contig 12585 bp, 8 predicted proteins | sample TergutCu122P5_FD_26741 | JGI IMG/M metagenome (IMG submission 26741) | reverse complement strand
AAACATGTTGAGGAGTGTAGTGTAACATATATATTGTTGAAGATTAAAAGAATTGTGCACTAAGTTGGTATTTTGAAAAGTCTATATGAAGAAGAAGTTTAAATGAGATGGAAGTTGCTTCATTTTACTAAGCATCGTGGCCATTATGAGAGAGTTTGACAAGATATAACTCCATAAAATACTACTAGATGCATTCTGAGATGTGAATGAAAAGTCTGAATGAAATCTGCTTCATATATTGCACTGAAGTATCTTGCGGCTGCAAATGTCTGGTTGGTGCATGCAGGCATTTCCAGGTTCCTGGGTTGTGAATGCGAGCAGATTTTTGTTTTAAAGTCGGGTATTTCAACGCATAAGGATAAATAATAAATGCTTCAGATATGTGGCACAGTTCAAACATTTGTGAATGACACAAGTGTATCAAAATTGCATGCGTAAGGAAATTAAGAGCATGTTAAGATGAGGGAGTGTCTGCTGCCATTTGGACTGGAATTTTTATCTTCCTGTATACAGGCTAAGAACATAAAAGATGAAAATATACAGGACTACAGTTTTGGCTGTTTGTATAGGCATGAAACTTGGTCGTGTACATTAAGTCAAGAATGTAGGTTGAGGGTGCTTGAAACAAGGGTGCAGAGGATGATATTTGAGCCTATGAGGGAGGAGGGACTAAGAAACCTGATTCTGATCCTGTGTAGTTCATATCATGTCTTGACAACCTGTGTTTGTATGGTCACTTTCATACAATCTGTTATAATTTCTTATTCATTTCTACACACTCAGATTGATTTAATTTGATACAAGCTAATGAAGAAGTATTTTTAAGCTCAGGTTTCAGTATTCTGAGGGCAAAAATATTGTGCAGTACAACTGTAATAATACTTATAAGTGTGAGCTGTCACTATGCCTTCTGAATATTGTGGTTACCAAAATACATTCCAGTGCTGCTTGCTGCTTGGTAGTGCTGCAGATGTTACATAGTTCATGAGCCCAGATGATATATAGCTTGATAAGAACTGCCATACAGTATAGGATTTATATTGCTTATTTTTAGGTCATCATTTAATTTTGTCAATAAATTTATTTTTATATTCTGTTACAGTAACCCATATTTAGCACAAGTAAGGAGATGAACATAACTTGCCTGTAATCTATCCATGTTCATAATAAACCTGAATATGTGGTATGGCTCCTTAGAATTAATTGCATGTAACAATAAAGAGAGAGAGGGATGGTATCGTTATGTCAGATAGTTGCAGTTTGTCACTTGTAATTATATCTAAATAAATAGTTGAACATAGACCTACAGCAAATTTAGTGAACTTCAGGTCCTTAAACTTGGGGACATTTGTTTGGAGTATGCTCCTACTGAAATTGAGTTGTTTGTTTTATTTTTAATTATTTTGCAGAAGCTCGTTGAAATCTCACGGCTCAAACAACAGCGGGCTGCTGGTCGCCAACTTGAACTGAACCAACTAGAGAAAATCAAGAAGGAAGATGAACTACTGAGGGAACTACAAGGATTGGTGTTGTGATAGTGTGCTTTTGGCTCTCTCTTACATTTGTCTTGCCTCCCCCGTCAGGAGAACCAAACCAGATGTCGGGCTTCCACAGTCTGCAAAAATGGGCAACTGTTCTACTCAATGCTCGGCTCTAAATGGGTGACAAATACTCATCCCACATAGGTTGCTCCAACATGATCTGGAGTCAGTTATTCATTGTAATATTTTAAAGATATACTTCGTGGGTGTTCTTGACATTCTGATAACCTACCCTAAATGATTTTCTGTGACACTATCCTACTTCATTGGAAGTACTTTGAGTACCTACTACTTAATACTTTCTTCTTGATCTCAGCAGTATTTTGAACTCTTACGTTGTACGTTGTTGTGAATGTATTATAATTTGGGGAGAGAATGTACTTGCTGAGAATTGCGTGTAGTACTGTTTTTGTTTCCTACCTGGAATGTATGACGGTCTGTTTTGGAAAGCTACTTATGAATCCATAGGCTTAACTCAGCTAATAACATGGGGGTGGGGGTGTGTGGGAGTCGACCATGGGTGTTAGGAACTTTAATTTATGAAGCAGTCTAGTTAGGAAAAGGGGGAAGATTGGTTTGAACAAGTCCTTCCTTTTTCCTGCTGTCACCCCAGTTTTTTTATTTGTCCCTCTTAAACTCTGTAGCCAAAAAAATTATTCTACAAATCAAATTAAAAATGGTGACCGATTCTTTGACTTTTGTATTTCTTGTCACAAAAAGTCATTTAGTTTAATGTTAGTTATCAGGGTGCTGTACATGTCATGTAAAAGTTGTGTTTATATGAACCAGTTAGTCAATTGTGGTCATACACCTTCTGAACCATTCAATATTTGACTTGGTGCATGAATGCAGACATATATACATGTCTCACAGCCTGTGCTGGGGAAATGGGAAAAGGTGATAAAGTGACTGAAGGAACCAGAAAGGAAGAAAAATCTCAAACTTGGACGTTTTTATGATGTATACAATATTTAAAAAAAAAAGGACAAATAACACTAATGTAATGTTGATCATAGTAAATATAAAATTCATATTTTAATGTTGATTACAGTGTGGGTGAAATATGTTGAGAACTGTGCTGAATATACTGTCACTGGCTTCGAGAAGCATGTGGTAAAATGTCAACGCACATGATACTTGTTGTTCAATTAATGTTTTAGTTTGATGATGTTACAGTCATAGCAGAATAAAAGCATTTACACAGTCCCGTGATTGTGAAAGCTGAATAATTCATGTAGTGTATTGTTTACCAGTGTGATGAAAAAACCTTTTATTGGTGGAGGTGTAAATGATATATATGACTGCACACAGCTTTTTATGTTTTGTAAACATTACAAATTGCAAAAATCACAAAATACCATTCTAAAACTACACGTTCTAAAAAAATGTGAGAATGGTTATTTTGTTTATACAGTATAATATGCGGAGAAAACGTTTATAGTGTGTGTGGTATACCCAGGTGTGTTGTGATATTTTGTTTTGTATAAAATTATTTTCTGCATTTGGTTTGTATGTTTATGTTGTCTTTCACTTTGTTAGAATTGTATTGTAGCAGAAGATCTACAAGAGATGATTTCAGTGAACAAGGATTGTGGAATTAGTTTGTATTTGCCAAACTGTAACCTCAACAAATTGTGTTATACAATAGGTAACAATTTTATATGATCATGCCATTTTTTTAGAATAATCTTTTTATGTACTTTGTACTGGTGCATATAAAGGAAATACTTTTGTAGATTTTCTGTCATAATTACAGGGACAGTAGCTTATTTATACCATGTATGGGGAAGAGTACTGTTCATATTTTTCTCTCAGTGGTTATTTGACACATGTTATTTAGGTTGACATGTTGTTTGCTTCATACCCCAGTAGTTTCCAGTAACTGTACGAAAATAGGTTGTATACAAGTAAAGGACCTCAGGAATGACAATCCACATGTGGGTGTGACTATTTACTGCTGGGATTTACTGGCTTATGAACTTTCCAGTGGTAAATGTGTCACTTGTTTACAAATTGATTTGTTCATTAGTCCTCTGTTTTTAATTATTCCATAATGAGGGTTGCCAGATAAGTTTGATTTAGAAGTACTGTATTTGGGGTAGGAAGAAAGGTTGTTACAAATTGTCCACTCTTATGACGGGAGTTAGTAATGATGTCTAACATTAAAAAAAAATTATGAACCTGAATATTAATTTCACATGTTGATATTTATCATTTGTTTCTCCCTTGCATTATTTTCAGCTGCCTATTGCTTGACATGTTTCTTGTTTACCAAACACTTCAAAATTTAATCCACTCTAGAGACTTCTAGTTAGTCTCTTCCTTGGTCTCATGGCATCATTGTTAAGAAGACAGAGCCCACTGTAGATTTTGTGCTCATAAATTCTGATTATAAGCTGCTGGACAAGTATTAGTACACTGAACACTTCTGCTGTGGTATTTAATTTGCAGAATAGGGTCAGTATTCTTGGGGTTGTCCCAGTGAAGCAACAGTTATAAAATGAGAGTCAACTCTGAATGATTTATTTTTTCTTTGACAGGTTCTTGCATATGGAATATTTGCATGCCTGAACAGACTTTTCATTGAAAATTAAATTAAAAAGCAAAATGTAGGTCACCCACCCACTTACATAAGGATTCCTGGCAACCCTAGCCATATTGTAATAAGCCATTGACAGAATTCTTTGTGAAAATATTTTGATGGTATGAGAGAAATTTTAAAGAAATTATGGTTGTTGGCAGAGATATGTTGTCTCATTCTTTATAGTTGTACATGTGTTGAAGGTGTGGTTGTTAATAGCATGAGAAGGGTATATAGCTTTATGAGGGACTCTGGGCAAAATAGCCTGCCAGTCAACATTTCTAGTTTTGTCATGAGAATAATATGCAATTTCTTGAATGGTTTTAAAGTTTATTACTGTTACAATGAGAGGTTCTAGGGAAGAAGTTTGCTGCTTTTCCAGTGACAAATTTGTGTTTTATTACGATGACCCCTTTACTAGAAGTCAAATAAAGTAATTTATATCAAAATTATGTAGCTAATATATAAGGAAAAGTGAAATCACAATTATGTGATATTACTAAATGTCTTCCATATTCCAGGACAATTTTTTGTATGGTGGTTTGATCAGTTTGTGGGGCAGGCTTGTCCATGATGTTGCATACATTTTTAACAAGCTGAGTGGATTAATCTTATTGAAACTTTTAAGAAGCAATTCCCTGAATTATATTTTCTTGTTTGGTACCTTGATTGTATTCAGTAAATCACAGACCATGTTTTATAAAGTAATATGAAATTACAGTAAATTTGAACCAACCTTGTACAATGTGCTGCAACTGTTTAAAATAACAACCAGTAGACATCTTAGTTTATCTGATTCCACCTTTAGACACAACTCACTGTGTGGAAGTACAAAAGTTGACTTGCTAAAAGGAAAAGAGAATATCAGCCAGGGTAATTAATATGCAAATGAAGTGTAATATAAATGGTGCTCACAGAATGGATTTCAGTGTTAAGTCCAGTGCAACTCTTAATTTTGAATGAAACTCAAATCAAACTTTACTATCATTTCCCAAAATGGGTCATTGTTTAAAATATTGGCAAATGACTTGTACATAAATCTTATTAAGATGCAGTTTTAATCTTACATATATCTGAATATGATGAACTTTTATAAAATACTGATTTTCTGTTAAAAGTTAGCTTGCCTTCTTACCATTAGGCTGTAAATTTCTGCCACAAGAGCTCAGTGGTAGACAGATAATACAAGACAGTTGCGGAATGAATTTGTATCTGTTGTGAAGGAATGTGACCATAGAGTAATGCCAATTTACAAAGAAATATGGGTTATATGATTTTTCCACTGCATTCTTCCCTTCCAGTTCTGGTTTCTTCAAACTTGTGTAACATTTTTATGAACACCTCAATTTTAGCAGAGAACAAAGATTCTCTGCTTTTTAACAGTAAAAGAATATCTCCTGAAGTATCTTACTTGGAGTATTTCTTAGCTTGCAATATATGGCAGCAGAAGAATTCAAACTATGAGTCATACAGTGGTGAATGTGAGTATTTGGTGCTGATATTTTCAATTTAGATGCCTTTCTTCTATGCAAAGCTATGTGTTAAAATTTCTTTGACATTTTCCAAAAATTTCCAGTGCCGCTTCTGATTAAACAATGTGATTCATAGTTGCTTTCCATATTACTGTGTCTGCAGTACTTAGATACCATAATTTTACTTATGTTTGCTATATATGTCCATTGGGATTTAACAAGCTAAGTTTTGTCTTACTACATACTTTAGTTTACAACATACATACTTTTGCACTTCAAACACCGTTCTATGGTTACTCACACAAAATATGTGTGTAACAGTGTTTAATATATTTTTCTGTCTTAAGAAATCAGTATTAATGTATGAAGACATTGTGCTGAGTATTTTATGTTGCAAGCTTGATACAAAATTTTATTACACTGGGATGTATAATAACTCATTACCTCCATGGAGCAAAACCCTTCTTGAGAGGTCAATAGTTATTTTTATAGTTAGGAAATTCTGTGCAGTTTATGTAACCCAAAGGTTTATTGCTGTGTTCAAAAGAGCCTGCCACTTGTCCATATCCACATGAGCCATAGTCACATAACCATGTTTTTCCCATAAGAAGTTTGCACAGCATGCTTTATGCAATGTGCCATGATCAACCCTTCAAACGCCCTGTTAGATGAGGGACCACTTTATGTAGCAAATGAATGACAGCAGTTCATTTCATTCGACTGCAGACACAATTTGTCATTGACAAACTTTTCACGCTTGATGAAGCCAGAAATCTCTTTTCTTATATTTTGGTACAGATTCATTTACTGCCTCAAAGAATACGTTATGCATAATTTGTTGATCTTAATGAGATTCATATTTGGTATCACACAAGTCATTTGTGAAGAGGTTGATTGATAAGTTTGATTTGAGCTGTGTGTACGGTAGGAAGGGTTATATTTGACAGACACAAACTAAAATTATGGTTTCCAGACAACATTTAGTATAGACCCTGGTACCTAATTTGACTGAAAATAATTGAGTACTTCTGAGGCTAAAATATGTTATGTGGATGGGCAGACAAATGAATGCAACCTTTATTGGTTTTTATGTACTTTGTTCCAAGAATACATAAGAGCTAGATAATCATTACTGTTGTGTATATTGCCTTCACAATCACCACTTTTATAGTACACTGTTTATTCAGGACATTTTACATTTTTCTGATTTACTTCAAACTCAAAAAACTTATTTTTCTCTGAGCATTTAAGGTGCTGGCATTTTAGTAGAAAAGTAAGAAATAAGTTACAAGATATTAATTTTGAAGGAAAGGTAGATTCTTCTCTATAATTTATGTTTACTGTGTAAGGCTCATATTATTCAACTTCAGAAAAATTAGTGTACTTAATAATATTTTTATTTGCATGATGTATCTAGTATGTTAATATATTACATATTTTTCTCTTAGCTATGGAAATACATGAGATATATATATATATGCTTCATTATCAGCTAGGAAATGTGAAGCAGTAAGATTGTAGTACCTGGGTACATCAGACAGAAGTAGGTGGTCTTCAGATCTTAGTAACAGGATTTGAAAATTACTGAGGTACAATTTTAGTTACTAATTTCATGAGAAACTGCTGTTTTTGTTTAAATGTCACTTGTAGTCATTGTAAAATGTATTATATTTGTGGGGCATAAGTGTAAAATAATCACTATGAGTTCATGTTTCTGGATAATTGTTACTTTACTTTAGTTTTATACGTTTGTGTGTGTGTGTGTGTGTGTGTGTGTGTGTGTGTGTGTGTGTGTGTGTGTGTGTGAGTGAGTGAGTGAGTGAGTGAGTGTGTTTCTTTTATTACTCATAAAAAAGTGAGAACAAATTTTTATGAAGATGACTGTTTTCTGGAATGTTATGCCATGTGGTCTGTTAACATACTTACTGACATTTTGAAGAACTGAAAAAATCTTGACTTCTCTGCTAGACTGTGCATTGCCACATCCCAGAAGACAATAATCATCATAACCACTGCTGGAAGAACCTCACCTCTCGCAGGTCAGATATATTTCAGAGCTGTTGTTATATTGTACACTATAAAAATGGTAAAAATAATATTTGTAGTTATCTCTTAATAATATTGTGTATAATGTGATTTGGAACAATTTTCCTGGAAGTGAAAAGTATTTCTCCATTATATGGAGGCAGTGCAAGGTTTTTCTGTTATATTAAATTGAAATGTATCTGAAGCATTGTACAAAGCAGGTGCCACTAACACAGTAGTGTTACTCATGTGATACTGGCAGAGTTTGAATGAACTGTGCAGAATGCGAAGGTTACAGTCAAATAGGTTGTAATGCTGTGTAGTATTACAGAAGTTTACCAACATTTGAGTCACATACTACCTGTATTTTAGACCCTGAAGATGGAGGCAGTATGTTCTTCCAAAACTTTGATAAATTTATACCAGACTATGCAGTGTCACATCCCAGAAGATAGTAATTTTCATAGACATAGCTATGAGAACCTCAAAGTCTAGATATAAAAAGCATTAATCTTTTGAAAGTAAGACTGTGTTGGCATGCCATTTTTTTTCTGAAGCAAACAATCAATGCTGATACCAATTTACAGTCATATGCCCATGACCATTTTGCTTCATCACAGTGATCCATAATCTCATGACTGCACCGCGGAGTTGTGCAAAATGTTGAGAATGCAAGCTGATGAAACTATTTTTTTTGTCATATTTTGTAAATTTTGTTAAAGTAATGAAAATTTTGCCTATCATGAAGGTAAAGGCAGTCATTTGGTTGTGATTTTAAATTTGGTGGATTATGAACTTCTCTGCTTCGTTTGAGAGAACCAGAAACAGTTGAATACCATTCAGAGTAGTTTCAGTGTAAAGATTAAGGAAACAGTTGAAGAAAATGTACATTGATGTTCAAGAAGACAAAACAATCAAAGGTGAAGTACATAATTTAAGGCTGTACAACCATGCACACATCTTGTATTAAAAAATAACTGGAAATCAAGATTTTAAAAAGAATACTTGCAGGTTCTGTGCTTCCATTTATTCAACAGCAAAGGAACCAAATGCAAAGCAAATTATCTCCTCATTTCAGAGAGTTTGCTATACTGTCACAATTCCTGTGCCAGATGCACACAGAAAAAGAACAGACCTAAATATTTTATATACCATATTTACCCAAAAATAAGAAACCTCCCCCCCCACAGTCTTTGATTTTCAGTAATATACTTCTACAGGATGAGGTTGAACTTCATGCACAATTACAAGGCAACCGCCCAATTTTCTAGGTGATATAATAGGAAAATGTTCTCACATGTTATGCAGGTCAATATGGTAGGTTTAAAATTAAAGCCTTCTGGGTTATGGAGCCATGTTAATTGATAATTAAAAGGCAGGTGTTACCTGTTCTTCTCTGAGGAATTGGGAGGTTTCCATGACCTCCTGAAGACATGGCCTTCGTCCCTCTTCATGTTGCTGGGATGGAGCTGAGTCTGAATAGCCTCTCTGATGATCCAGTCCATGTATTTGGATTTTGTGGAGAGGATCGTAATGTCTTGGAAGTGGATATGATGTACAGCACAGCTTCATCAGAGTGTTCTGTATACAGCTTGAAGACACTAAGAACCCTTCGCCATATCATGATACATGGACTGGATCATAACAAAGTGACTCAGACTGAGCTTCATCCCTCCAGCATGAAGAGGAAGGATGTCCTGGTCTTGAGCAGGTCATGGTAACATCTTATTCAGTCCCTGAAGGAGCTGAAAAACCTACTGAGGAGACACAGCTCTAGCATTATGACTCTCTTCAGAGCTGGAAGATTGTCATTACTGTCTTCATTTACCAGTCTTTCCTCCCACTATCATTTTTAGTCTGTTTTCTTCTGGCCTCCCACTATCTCATTTTTTACTCTGCTTTCTTCTGGCATGTTGTATCCATGGATTTGACCACTCCACTTCTGTTGGCTGCTATGCCAAGTGCCTAACCCACTTCTTCTCTGTACAGAGCAACCATTTTTTCATGCAATTTTCCTTGGACTGCCCTGAAGATGAAGGCAACAAGCTCCTCAAAAACATCAGTAACCAATTATCAGCTGTTAGTGCTTCATATCCCAGAACACTTTAATCTTTATCAACAATTAACAGTGTTCTGAAAACCCCAGATCATACATTGTTGTAAGTTATTTTAAAGTTCAAGACTAAAAATTTTATAAACAAAGGAGGAATAATTTGTGAAAAGATGTTAAAAAAATGAGTTGTGTGTTTGATAAGAATCTCGCATTCCTATTGATTAGTAATTCCACAGAATGAATGTTCTCTCTTTGGTAGTCTCAATAACAGACACGATAACACATAAGCCAAACTGTAACACAATAGGTGATGTGAAAAGGTATGTATATTCTCAGTAAAATGGAATGGCTTTCAGGCTTGTCCTTCTGCATGAAATGATAGGCATCCTTTGAGTTTTTGTTCTAATTGCAGTGTTAGTGTTGTGTATTCTGTCAGGAGACTGCTGACTTCTGGGTAAAGCATGAGCCTTGTTGACCATTAGTTTCAGCTCTGAAAGTAACCTGACCAATGCTTATTTAACATTATACACAATATGTATTGTCTGCAATCTTTACTGAGTGTGACCATCTTCAAGATACTGACTTACCAATTAAGAAGTGTACATTCAGATGTCTCTGCCACAACAGAAGACATTGTTTTCTAGGAATCTTATTGGAAATGTCACATTGTTCTGAATGCCTTCAAGGCCTTCAAAATGGGACCCTTAAAGGATATTTTTAGTTCTGGGAATATGAGAAATTTATGTACATTGTATTGGAGGCTGTATTGTTATGAAAAATCCATTTGTCTAGCCAGAGATTTTTTTAATCTAATGCAGTGTCATGAGTGTTTCAAAGTGTGAAGTTCATGCTTGTTACGGAGGAAGAAATTAATAAGGGATTATTTTTTGGTATCAGGAACATTGGTTTTGACAGTAGTGCTTTCTTCAGTCTTGGAGACTCAGCTTTTTAACTGAGACTGATGAAATTTTGTTTCTGGATTATACTGAAGTCTTGGTAGGGTCTGTTTCTTCTATATAGGTCCAGTTCTGCTAGATCTGCAGGAATGGCTGAGCAAATGCCTTCATTTGTTTTGAGACAGAGGGAATCTGTACTGATAAAGCATTTATAGAACCAGAAAAAACAGACAGAACTGTTGAAATGTCTAATTGTGTGGTACAGCATGTGCCAGCAAATCAAAACAACTGCACAAAGACACTTAAATACCAGAATATGTATGTACAGGAGTATCCACTAACATGTCCTGTGACACTTAAGTTTGTGTATTATTATACAGGCAGTTAACTGAAAACAGAACCAAAACACACAGCCAGCTTGTGCAAGTAATATATGTAATATAACTTTGTGCATGTTAAGGAGTAGGTGTGTGAAATTACCTCCATTAACTGTCAGACATGCCTGATTTCAGAGGACCTGAAATACCAGGAAACCAGGTGCTAAATTTTGTGTTGTACTTTTCATAGAATTCCTTCCTTATATAGGTTTCTGAAATGAAAATATTCAGCGTACTCATGAACAGAAGAAATAGGCATTACTTTGTGTTTCACACGTTTGTTATGGACAGCAGATTAAACTGGAATCTGTGACTAATATGCTGCAATGCTCTGTGCGTGATGAGACTAGTAGTGTGCAAGTCATGCAGCTGCTGTTGAAACTTGCCATGCAGAATCAGCAATTTCTATACAGGAACTCAAACGGTGTTTAACAATCAACATCAAATGCCAAGCATGTCTGAGAGTTGAAGGAGGCCATTTCTGTCGTGTACTGTAACATGCATTCTGTTATATGAGGAAATGTGATCTTAAGCTTGCCTTGGGTGTGGGTTTGGTTTTTAGTTGAACTTCCTCTACTTGGAATTTTTTTTTCATTCTTTTTGTGACTTTAAATTTTATACATATGTGTGTTGCACAAATGCATATTAGCTGAAGCAAAGTTACAGGACATGTGTGTGTGTTCTTTGTTTGTGACATTCTTGTTTGTATGTTAATGCACACACACACATGTGCACATGTAGACCAGAAGGTTAAAAACCCACCATATTTCCAGCTGCATGATGTTTCCCTGATTGTAACTGTTATTGACTGGGAAGGTTTTCTGAGGTTAGCCTGGATTTAAATTTCTTTGCTTGTATGGTTTTTGACATACTCATGTACCAGACACTAGTATGTCTGTTTTTTTAATAAAGATATTGCTAAATGACTGGCTACTTTTGAAAGAAAAGTATTATGAATGCTTGGGGGAATTGAAGTACATAGAAATTAGAGAAAGTTGTATAATAAAAAATTATGTAGCTGTTTGGAGATTTAGATATACTTTAATTTGTCAGAGTAAGTCAGTTGAATTGGTTTGGTCATGTTAACAGAATGGATAGTAAAAAGTGAAGTAAAGTAAAGTAAAAGAAAATCAAGTCAAGTATTTACCAATAATCCTCAGGGAAGTTGACTAAGAGGATGACCAAAAAACAGATGGTGGAATTGTGTACAAACATATATTAATAAATGCAGAATTCCAAGTTGGAAAGAGAAGTAAAAAAACAGCAGACTGGGAGAAGTCCATTAAGGAGGCAAAGGTCCATATTGGACTGCAGTGCCATAGAAGAAGAAGAGAAGAAGTACATCTGTTTTATTTTACTAACTGCTGTCATGTGATCTCATGTCACTATAAAAGGCATGGAGTTGAAGCAAGGAATAGCAGCTAATGTTCAGTCTACAACAAAATTTGCAGGTTTAAAGTGGTGTGTAGTAATCCTGAATATTGCAAGCTATTTTGTATACACATGGTTTGTAGTTCACTGTTTCACCGTGCATTGTAATACACTGAATTTTATACACCAACGAATGCACTCTTATGTACACTAAAATATTAGTCTAAAATGTTCATATTAAAACACTTAAAAATGCTATTTTGATCATC
>JGI20166J26741_11511806_pt1 | contig 12588 bp, 8 predicted proteins | sample TergutCu122P5_FD_26741 | JGI IMG/M metagenome (IMG submission 26741) | reverse complement strand
ACTGGTATTGAATTTCAAAAAACATGACGCGATGCCCTTATGGAATTATACTTTTTACCCAAGAAAATAATTGGGCATTTTATTTTTTGACTGTTACTAAAACAGTAATCGCACAAAAAGTGCCCCATCGCTCCGTAAAACGGTATCGGGCGGTTCGGGAAAGCGTTCTTGCATCCCGGGGAATCAATACGTTGAACAATCCGATGAATCCGGCAATCGGTCCGGGGATCATCGCCATAAAACACAACGACTTGAACGCCGGAGAAAAACGGACAAGTGCAAATCCGAACAACATCGGGACGCCCCAACAGACAAGCGGAACCAGGAATGCAAACATTCGCAAGTAAGAGGGGCGAACTTCCTTGCACGAGACACCCAATTTTTTTCGCCACAGTTCCATTTCTTCCGTTCCAAGCGGAACAACGACATAAGATTGCTCGCGGAGATATTCAGGCGACGTGAAAAACAGGATACCCCTTTGGATCAGGCCGTAACAAAACGGACTCCCTATTCCGAACGCCGTTCGGTCGGTCCAGCGGCATTGATCGTAAGGAATGCATGTTTGCGAAACCACAAGTTCATTTCGTTCAAGACGTATTTCCTTCGGCAATTGGTTTTTCACGTTGTTTGCCAAAAAATAACCATTGATACAGACGATTCCTCCCATGAGACTCATGAGCAGGAACAAAAAACCGAACACGGACGAATATTCACTGTGCCCAAAAATAGCAGCTGAGAGCAAAGGAATTCCGAATATAATAACAATGGATAATTCCATCAAAAAGAAAAACAAGACGATATGCTTCATTACGGAAAAATCGTTTGTTGTGATCACCCGACTCAAAACGGTTGACTTCCACTCTTCCACTTGCTCCTGAGTAAGTGTTGACAGATCACCGTCAAGATTTTGCATGAACACGCCTCCTGCGGAAAAAATATCGGAACGAAAGATCGAAAAATATTCTTGTTTGGACATGGAATTTTGGTTTCTTACAAAAATCAGGGCACGAAGCGTCAGCGAGTGCAAGAAATAGTAACCGGGAACGCAAGTGACCGGTTATAACCACAACATCTTTTTAACCCGTCGCTTACGCTCCGGGCTGCTGTTCTTGATCTCGCTGTCATGTTACATGTCAGTAATCAACATACTGAAAATACACGGTCACCGGTTCGTGATCCTCTTTTACGGAGTTATCCACAATCACGTCAATGCCAAGATAAGGTCGCGGCGGGTCGGTTCCCTTTTCTGTTCGTACTTCATGAAAACTCTTGAAATCGGTCAGTTTTTCAGGATTGTACCATCGATGTTCTGAATGCATCACCGGTAACATGGAACGGTCGTTTTCCACCCAGGTCACTTTCGTGTCGGGAAACAACACATCCAAATCCTTTTTCGGAATCGTGAACTTGCAATAAAAACATTCATCAAGCCAACTGTCACAATAGGTGTTTTGCCATTGGATGGAATCGGGAAAAGAAAAACCGGTGACTCGCTCCACATGTTGCCGAAACGCCGGATCGTTCATGTCGGCGTGAGGGCATTGATTGAAAAACGAAATCACGCCTGTCGAGACCAGAATGGCAAAAACGACATACAGGCAAATCGCCAAAATCAGTGGAATCACCAACGGAAGAAAAACAATGGTGTAAAATGTTTTCTTTTTCATCGTGATTTGCGTCCCCTCAAAAAAACGATCATCAGGCGAGCAGGCATATTTTCATCAACGGGCGTTTCCGAGAGCCTTGGTGAGCGACCAATGATCGGGGAGAACGGTGTCTTTGTTGATGCACACCACGCCGTCGCGAATCATGCCGAATTCCATTTCCGCGGTTTTCTGGATGTTTCTGTCGTTGATGATTCTTGCGTTTTCCCCGATCATGCAATTTTTGTCGATGATTGTCTCTTCAATGATCGAACCGGCACCGATTCCCATCAGCGGAACCCCGGCACCGGCGGCTTTGCCGTTGGTCAGAAAATAATCGCTCCCCATGACGATGACGTTTTTGAGTCGCACGTTTTTTCCGATGTGACACCGGACGCCGATCAGACAGTTTTCGAGAACGGCCCCTTCCTCGACGAGGCAACCATCGGAAACGATGCTGTTTTTGATGGTTGCCCCGTTGATCTGGCTCGGCGGCAGAAAGCGGTGTTCCGTGTAAATCGGCCAGCGCGGCGAGATGAGCGGAAACGCCGGGTTTTGCGACGCCATATTGATGTTCGCTTCGAAAAACGAACGGATCGTCCCGATGTCCTCCCAGTAACCGTCAAACAGGTGGACTTGGACGTGTTTTGATCGGAACACTGCGGGAAAGACTTCCTTGCCGAAATCCGTGTAGTCGGTCAACGTCAACGCATCGCTCAGCACCTTGCGATTGAACAGATAAATCCCCATGCTTGCCATGTAATCGCGTCCGCGTGCCGGAATTCCCATTTTTTCGATCCAATCCGGTTCCGTGCGAACATGCCGCAATTCCTCCTCTGTTTGCGGTTTTTCGAGAAAGCCGATCACCTTTCCGCTTGCATCGATCTGCATGATGCCGAGAGAGGGTGCCTGTTCTTTGGTCACCGGCACGGAAGAAATCGTGACGTCCGCATCGGCGTTCAGGTGCGTTTTGATCATCTGTCCGAAATCCATCCGGTACAACTGGTCGCCCGACAAAATCAAAACGTAATCGACGTCGCGCTGGTGAATGTAATCGAAATTCCGTCGCACCGCATCCGCCGTTCCCTGGTACCAGGTTTCGTTGTCGTTACGCTGCTGGGCGGCAAGGATTTCGACAAAACCGCGATTGAAACTGTCGAACGTGTAGGAATGGACATGGTGATGCAAACTGGCGGAATTGAATTGCGTCAGGACGTAAATCTGCTCCAGCCCGCTGTTGATGCAATTGGAGAGCGGAATGTCGATCAGGCGGTATTTGCTCCCAATCGGCACGGCGGGTTTGGAACGATATTTGGTCAACGGATAAAGCCGCGTTCCCCGGCCTCCGCCGAGAATCATCACCACCACCCGCTTGAGAAGGTCTTTGTCCAATGCACCGGTGTATTGTTTGTTCATCACGTTATCCCTGTTTTTATCAAAAAAGTGCGTCCTGATTGTTTGTTTTACCAATGAAAAACAGACGTTGACATTATAACAATAATGGAACCAACAGGAAACAGCGATTCCATTTGTTTCGTCTTTTCGTTGTTTCGTATGAAAAAATGCCATCCATCAAACCAAAAAATCAGAAACAAAATCAAAAATGGAGCATCCCCCCTCGACGTTGCGAATGATATTGAGTAGAATCTTCCTGCTGAGTTGATATTATTGACGCGGGGTAGAGCAGCCCGGTAGCTCGCGAGGCTCATAACCTCGAGGTCGTAGGTTCAAATCCTGCCCCCGCCACTTATTTTGATTTAAAACACCAATCTTTCAAAAGTTGGTGTTTTTTTATGCGCTTTTCATTTTTTTGCGGACACATCACCTGTTTTTTCGAAAAATCAATAAAAATCTCATATTTTTTCCCAAAAAAGTAACTTTTGAGCTAAACTTACTAAAGAAATGGGCTGTTTCAAAAAAGGCCATCTTGATATCTGTAAAAATTTTTGCAAATTCCAAAAACAAAATCGGACGATTTGCGTATTCTCTTCTGTCTGCTGATTCGGAGGATGTCAAAATGCAAAAAAGAAAAATACAAAATAAGACATTGAAACACTTGATTTTGATTGTGGTGCTGTTCTTGCATGTCCCGTCGGCGTTTTCTTCCGACCTGACAAACTGGCTCTGGGGCGGAAAAGAGTCGAAAACAACGGTTTCCCAACCCTACGTTCCTCCGCCAACGGCTGGAACACAGGTGACGACACCATTAACAACGCAATTCGTTAATCCCGCGACAGGTCAGACGATCCCCCAGACGCAATTAATAGTTGGCACGCCCGGAGCGGTGACTCTCCCATCGACCGGGGTGGTCGCCACCAACGGCGTGGCAAGCGGGTCAATCCCTATTTGGGGAAACGTTCCTTCGGCAGGTGTTTTTGGGAATACAGCTACAATTCCGGCTGTAATTCCGACCACAGCGACCACCATCATGCAGCCGGAAGTCGGATACCAGTGGACGTTTTCAACGATCAAAGGCGTGACTTATGAACCGGTTCAAAGGTATAACCCTTACACGGGAGCCGTGACGACTTCCTATCAGGAAAGAAAGACGGAATCGGTTCTCCCGTGGTTACACCGCCAGGAAGTGACCACTTACAAACCGGTAACGCTCAATGTTCCCGTCACAAATGTTTCTGGTGCAACGGCTTCGGTCACAACCGACACAAGTTTCACCGGTTTTTCGTCAACAGCATTTCCATCGACGATGCATTCGACGGCACCGGCACCGGACATCGCGGATACGAAACCGTCGTTGCCGGAAATTGTTTCGCCGACGGCACACCAGGCGTCGTATCCTCCGGTCGTCACAGCCCGGGGAAGTGCGGTGATTTTACCGTCAAAACTGATGCCGGCCGTTTCATCGCCGGATGCAACAACGAATGCAGGAAGTTTGGAGCGAATTATTCCGGCAAGCGGAACGTCTTCGCAGGATACGTCGCCGGTTATTTCTCCGGTTTATGCGGAGAAACAACAGGGCGTATCTCCCGACAAACCGACCCCCGATATCCAGGCAACCGACAAGCCGAATGACTACCGTCCGACAGCAACCGTTTCGGCATCGGCGACCTCCGTGCCAACAGTGCCGCTGTTGCAATACGAATCCCAAAAACCTTTGGAACGTTCCGCATCTTCCCGATCCCCCGCCGGCACATCGCCGACACGTTTGAGAAGTTCGCTGTCAACCCACTGATCGCAGATCACGACGTTGTTGAAATCGGACAACCCGGCTTTTTCCGAAACGCGAACGATTCCCCCCCTGTCGTTCGCGTTTTTTGCATGAGGGTATTGAGTGGTCGGTACAGATTGACATTAATTTGCATTTTGGTAGCATAAACTCCCTTACTTAATGTTTTCAAGAATCCTGAATCGTTTGAGGTTTTTTATCAAAATATAAACGTTTTTTTACAATCAGACAGCGTATTAAGTCTTTTGTCACCCGTTACCAAACACCACTGAGAGTTTCGACTCTTAATTAACACAAGACATCAGGCTGACGTTCCCTGTATGGGGGCGTCAGCCGGTGTTGTGTGTTGATGCCCTGTGGTGGGGTGGTAGCGGGCAACCTGGTTTGGCGCTCCATTTCTTTTTTCCCGACAAGAACACCAAATCAGACAAAATTTTTGACGCCCTGCCGAAAGGATTTTTTTCATGATTCAATTCTCCGAAGAAACACCTGACTGGAAGGCATTACTCTGCAATGACATTGCCCGGTTGCAGCAAACCATTGACGCGACGATTGAACGGCTTGCCGTCGAAAAAAAGATGAAATGCGCCGAACTCAAAAAACTGTTCGATATTCCGGAACCTGTTGAAGAAACACAGCCGAACGTCGTCATCACATTTCTGCTGGCAACGTTGCGACACGTTTACAATATGGATCAACTTGTCCGCGTCAAGTTTCAGTTGCATGAACTTTCAGAAACCGTCGATGTGCTCGACAACCTGCCGCATCTTTTGAACTGTGAGAGCGTGGCCGGGGACAAGGGGGCTGTGATCACGGAATTTGTAACACAAGCCCCGGATAATTTTTTCGGCCACGGATTTTCACGGATGAAACACGGATTTTTTGTTTTCACCGCGAAGTCAGCCGTGTCGACTTGTGATGCGGCTGACTTCGCGTCTTCTTTTCAACCGACGATGCCCCAGCGTTTGCGCAAAAACCAATCGACGGAAAGGCACGTCACAAACAGCAGGAAAAACGGCCAATTGTCATACAACGTCCGCTTGGTTTCGCGATGCTCGACCAATTCCGTCGAACGCCCGGCAATTTCGTCGAGCAATTGCGGGAATTGTTCCGGGGCGACCGTTTTTCCGCCGGTCATGGTCGCAATATTTTCAAGCACCATCGGACTGGCGACCGGATGATCGAGTTCGATGTTCTTGTCAATGACGAGAAAACGCGCTGTTCCTGTCTTGACTTCACCTTTTTCCCCTTTACCGTCAGCCGGTGTTGACGTGTCATGATTTCCCGGCACATTTTCCGATGCTGTGTGCTCCGTCGTTGCCGTTGCGGTGATCAGGTAATCGCCGGGTTGCTGCGTTTCCCGAAAAGAACCGGTCATGACGCCGTTCTCGTCGACCAATGCGACGGGTTGCGGCGGACCGTCGCCGGTTTGCACAAACGCCGTCACATTCGGACTTGCGATTTCCTCGCCGGTCTTCGCTTTGACCCGCACGCGAAACGTTACCGTTTCGCCCGGCAAAAACCGTGTTCGGTCGAGTTCGACCCAACAATCCCCTTCGGACAATTCATCGTATTTTGCAAGCCAAAGCACGATTTGCCGCCAAAACCGCTTGTGTTCATTGGCGAAACCATGCATCGGCCAAATCCACGTCGAATCGGCGGCAAACGCAATCACCCGTCCGGAACCGGCCAACTGCGTCACGAGAATCGGGTATTTTGCATCAGTGCCGGTTTCTGAAGACGCCGTTGCAAGCACTTGTGCCGCCGGTTTTACCGTCAGTCTGTTGATTCCCTGGAACGGCGGCAAACTTTTCCAGATTGCAAGGTTCGATTGCGGATCGGATGACAATCGCAGCAGGTAACTCAGTTGCCCTAATTGCGTCGGCACAAGAAACACCTCGCCGTCGAGATGCAGGTCGGAGCGAATCGGCCCGTCCGGCGACTGCCGGTCGAGTTTCGACATGACGACGGGACTCAAGTCGGCAAGCGGTGTGTCGTAATAACCTCCGGCACCGAACGTGTGAAACCCGCCAAGCATGATCAATCCCGCCCCTTCCCTGACGCGCGATGCCAACGCCTCCAGTTCTTCCCGGGTAAACGCGGTCGAATCAATGTCGCCCAGGATGAAAACGGCATGTTTGCCCGGCTGCAACTCGTTGAGCAACAACCCTTGTTGGCCGGTCGGCACGCGAATGTAATTGACCTGGATATCCGGTGAGGAATCGAGTGCCATTCGGAGATATTTCTGTTCGATGCGCCAGGTTCCTTCGAGGTGCAAAACACTCAGTCCGCCCCCCATGACACGCACAAAACCGCTCTGCGCGTTGTTCGTTTCGAGCAATTCATTCGGCTGGACCGGCACGGAAACCGTTACTTTGAACAGCCCCGGAGTTTTCGGCACGTAACGGAATTGAAACGGGATCAACTGCATCGGTTCGGTCACCCGGAGTTCCTGCCGCGACACTTCGCTCATCTCTCCCGAAGTCGTTTCGAAAAGAAGGGTGACCGGAATCGAACGATTCGCGTAACCGCGCACGCGCAATTGCCCGGACACGAGCAATTCGTTGTTGACGAACACGCGATCGTTGACCATGAGGTCTTGCACGGCAACGTCCGGCACTTCGTCGAGACCGCTTGCGGTGCCGAGCCGCACTGCGTACAATACGTCGCCGTTATCCCGGAACCGGGCGGCGGCTTCCTGCGGCAACCGGTCATAAGGCGGTCTCGTCCGCTGCGTTCCGTCGGTCAACAGGATCGTCCCGAGCAGGCGTTTCCCGGCTGTCTGCTCAAGAACCTGTTGCAATGAAAAACCGATGGCCGTTTCGCTGCCGAGCGGTTTTTCGGGAAACGCCATGCCGTTTTTTTCCATTTTTAACGGCGTGACCGAACGGTCGAACAAAAACGGCAAAACGTCGTCGTGTTTCGCCAAACGGTTCAATGGCCCGCTTGCCGCATTGATGATGCCGCAAGCAACGTCATAACGGCTGCGTCCGCCCATTTCATCGGCGATCGACATGCTTTCCGACTGATCGACCAGGATCACCAGCGTCGCCGGAAGTTTGACCCGTTCCAGAAAAACAATCGCCGGACGCAACATCGCAAAGAAAATCAAAAACACGCTTCCCCAGCGGAGCGACATGAGCACGATGCGGCGTTTTCGCGAAACGCGGTCATTGTCGAGTCGGAAAAACCAAACACCGGACGCCATTGCCAGCGTCAAAACGGCAACGAGAAAATAACTGTCGAATATCGGCGAAAAAGTAAGGCGAAACACGCAAGCTCAGTAATGGTTCAAATGTTGAAAAAAATCAATTGGAATGGTCTCAATGGGGTGAAATACATAGCCGGGGGCAATAACGTGGCAAATCTTCGGCCTGAAAGGCCGGAGCATAACAGCCCAGGGCAAGGCGCACTCGCCGCCGTCCTGGGTAAACGATACCCAAAAATAACCAGCCGCCCTGAAAGGGCAAGGGTCATGCCCATAAATATCGTTCATCGAATTCGATTTTATGCTTTTTCAACAACGAAATCAATTCGTCCTGAAACGTTGTTTTCTTGTGACGTTCTTCCTGTGCTGCAATGTATTCGATGACATTTGGAATGTTGGATTCGCTGACGGAAAATGCGCCATACCCGGCCTGCCAGGAAAATACTTCATGACTGCATCTCGTGAGTTCAACCAACGGGAAGAACCGCCTTTCATTTCCGCCATCATCTTTGAAACGGAAATTGTTTTCGACATGATGATCAGGGCGTGGACATGATCTTCCACACCGTTGATCGTCACGGTGACACAATCCAATGAATTCAAAATGCCAACCATGTAGGCAAAAAGACCGTCTTGAACGGCCTTCGACAAAACAGGCTCGCGATTTTTCGTGCTGAAAACGGCATGGACGATGATTTTTGAAAGCGATTGGGTCATATTCCCTTGCCCTTTCAGGGCTGCTGAATTTTTGGGGAATCCGTAACCCAGGGCGGCGGCGAGTACGCCTTGCCCTGGGCTGTTATGCCTAGTCCTTTCAGGACACTTTAATGAAACTCAATTCGGTAACTTATACTAAACCTAATACTGAAACAAAACAACATATAAAGTAAAAATCATGAGTAATACATACAACATTATACATATCAATGCGTATCTCATGATATATATCCTCAAGGTCGTTCGTTCACGATTACGTGTTTTCTTGTAACTGTACCAAGTAACCGCTATACCAATTGAAAAAAAAATAATTCCTCCAATACCCACAATCAAGCGTTCTGGCATCATTTATTCTCCTTCGGCAACAGCATGTCGAGTTCGGCGTGGATCGACACGGCGTCGGGCGAAACAAGACCGTCGATTTTCCCGCCGCGAAACCAGTTCAGCGGCGGTGCGAGAAAACCGTCCGGAAGCCGCATCGACAACGCCCCCTGATTGGCAGTGCCGTCGGAATATGTCGATGCGAGTGCCGTTGATATCCAGCGTCCGGCGTCGGGAACCGTTGCACCGCCGAACGGCTGGAACTGATAGGCGCCTCCGAGCGGGCAAACAAGTTCCGCACCGAGTATCTGTTCCGCCACGTCTTTGCAATGCGGACCGCTGACATGAAATTGCATTTGCAGATCGTTCAGTAACCGGACATTCCCCCGAATCGTGTCGCGGGTTCGGGCGTAACCGAAACTGTTGAGCACCGGCGCGATTCGCGTCGACACCGGATTGCCCGCTTGCAGCCGAAGTTGCGCCGCGTATTCGGCGGGCATAAATCCGAGTTGCGGGGCGATGGCATCCAAAATGGCGAGTTGCCGCGAGTACAACGTGTATTCGCCGAAATGCCGCCGCCAGGTTCCGTCGATGCTTTTCGAATAACCTGATGCGTCGTCGCGCGGCGGAAACACCATGTTCCACATATTGAGAAGCGGTCCGGGCCGACCGAGATAGCCGAGGTAACCGGCCAGCAATTCGCTCAACATCATTTGCGAATCCTGCAAGACAATGCCGGAAACGATCCGCTCAAGCGGTCGCACCTGTTCCCCCGGTTTTCGGGGCGGCATGTCGTTTTGCAACGCCCCGAAAAAGAACTGATCGGCCAGCGCCAATTCAAACGACGCAATATTTCCCTGCACCGGAGTCATTTTTTGCAGCATCGGTTGACCGATTTTCCTGCGGAGGGATTCGCTGTTCTTTTTGGAAAGCGGTGCCATGCGCGCGTCGATGACGATGTGTTCGGTTTTTCCTTCCGATTTCCTTTCCGGCGAATCGACAGGCCGCCGCATGATGGAAACGACGACCGGGTCGAGATTTCCCCATTGATCGAAAAACTGCCGGCACATTTTTTGGTAAGCGATGTATTCCGCAGTCGTCACGCGGATCGGAAGCAGGTCGGCGATCGGCACGAAAGAACCGCGATAACCCCGCAACGAATCGCGAATATCGGACCATGATTCCAGAATCGTGCGGCTTCCATCGGGTTGTGCCCCAAACGCCGGGGGAATGAAACCGCCCGTTTTCAACAAGTGCAACCACCGGTTCGGGTCATTGTTCGTATCATTGCCGCCGGCATGTCCCTCCGCGGCGGCGGCCATACTGCCGAGTCGCACGAGTTCGATTCCGGCGGCGGCCGTTTCGCGGCGTTGCGTTTCAATCCAATACGCCGGACTGGCAATGTTGTAAAAATAAGGCCGCGAAAAATACAAAAAAATCGTTTCCTTGCGGGAGTTCGGCATGATCCCGCGAACCTGCTGAAATTCCGGCAGCTCGCCCAGCGAAAGCGGTTTGTCTTCGGGAACGTTTTGTTTCTTGGAATTTTCCATGTTATTGTGCAAATTGTACGAATGAAGTGCGATGAAATCACGAATCAGGCGTTCGGACCGGGCGACGAGATGATAATCCCCCATCGCGGCATACCAGGTGCGAATCCGTTGATCCGGCGTCGAAATACACGACACTTTCTGTCCTTGAACGTCGAGAATCCGTTCGGTCGCATCCGGATGCTTTTTCAGGATTGCCTGCCGTTTCGACTGGAAGTCGCTTGACAGCAAATTGCTGTTTTTGGCGCGAAACAACAAACCGAATGACGCCCCGTCGTCGAAAAACAGGTCCGTTCCGATCACGGCAACATCATCGATGACCGAATCGCCGAACAACTTTGCCAATGCATCCTGTCGCAGTCCGATTTGCCGTTCGAGCCGCTCGCCGGCACGATTGTTGAGGGCACGCAAGGCGATCATGTTTCGCAAATCCCCGCCCCAAAGGGTTGTCGTCTCCTGGAACCACGCAAAATTCGAATAGGAACCGAACCGGATATAAAAACAATGTGCCGGAACGTGAAACGCAATCGGTTCCGCTCCGCCGGTCTCGTATTGCGATTGCCCATCGTTCCCCGGTTTGACCGTTTGCGATTCGTTCCCGCTTGTTTGGCCGGTCATATAGGCAAATCCCTGTGTCAGCGAGTCCCAAACAGCTTTTGCCTTGTCGGACGGTAATTTGTCAGATGGTAATTTATCCGACGGCAACTTGTCGGAGCCGGCCTGTTCCTGCCGTTTTTGCTCGTCATTTTGATAAGAAACCGGTTGATAGACAGTGGCCGGTTCGATCTTTAATGAAACGCCCTGCTGTTGTCGGATCAATTCGGCAAGCGACGGCGGCAACGGCTGATCCGCCTTCAACAGGTATTGCTCCGGTTTCAGGAACAAATTCGTTTGCGCCTCGAACAGGGCGATGGTTGGATCAAGTTGAAAACCGAGTTCCGAATAGAACAGTTTGTGCCAAATCGGGGGCTTTTGTTCCGGTCGTTGCAGCCCCAGCCGAAATGAAAGCATCGTCCGCAAATACTCCTTGACCACCGGCGGATAATCGTTCGCCTGCAAAAACGGGCTTGTCTCCTTGTTGTAACGAGTCCACCAGTCATTGAGCAACTGACGGTAGCGAACCGGCTGACGCGTCGGCGTCACGGTTTTTTGAATCGCCCGGTTGCCGGCGATCGTCAATTGCAGCGGTTCCTCCTTGCCGGCGAAAAGAAAATAAATCGCGACGGACGAGCCTGTCTGTTCGAGAATGCTTCCCACCAGCCGGCCGATCGGGCGTTTGGCGTTTTTGAACGTGTTCGTCACGGCATCGGGCACTTCTCTCACTTCGACGACCGGATATAAAACGCGGTTGTTTTCCTCATAAATTTGCACACCGGCAAGACCGAGCGGCTGGGGCATGTCCTGCGGCGAAAAGGGGACGACCACACAACCGACGCCGACCGAATTGCCGGACGATTCGCCGAGAATCGCTTCGGTCTGCGATTTCGCCGCCGAAGGAATCACAGTCAAGAGAATGACCGATAAAAGGAAAATATTGTTTTTTTGGCTGCTCATGTCACTCAACTCCTTTTTTTGGCGTGTGGTTTTCTCCGGAACGTTTTCCACAAGAACAGCAGCCGGGAACGAAGTTCGCCGCAGGCGAACGGAGTGACCGGATCATTTCGCGTTCGATCCGGTCGCTTCACTTCGTTACGCTTCCGGCTGCCATTCCCAAAACATCGAAGACCACATGAATTGCCGCTCATTATATCCCATTACCCAATTTTTTGACACACATTTTCACTTCAAGAACCAAAAAAAGAGGCAGCCGGCAGTCATTATTACCGTCACACATTTGAAATTCGCGTCAATTTTTGAAAAACGGGAACTATTGACCTGGACATAAGAGTTGGACAGCAGCGACCAACGGAAGCTGCGGTCTTCGTGGCCAAAAAATCTGGTGGCGGTTCAACTTTTGTGTCCATACCA
>JGI20166J26741_11511695_pt1 | contig 12589 bp, 8 predicted proteins | sample TergutCu122P5_FD_26741 | JGI IMG/M metagenome (IMG submission 26741) | reverse complement strand
GCGCTGGCGGTAGCGCAGGAAGAAGACGATCAGGATCAGATCGAGGATCACGCGAAAGGTGCGGTCAATGCCGTACTTGGACACGCCGCGCGTGCGCGCGTGGTGGCGCACCGGGATTTCGGCGATGCGCGCGCCCGCCTCCCTGGCCAGCGACGGAATGAAGCGGTGCAGCTCGCCATACAGCCGGATGCGGTCAATGATGGGCCGCCGGTACGCCTTGAGCGCGCAGCCGTAGTCGTGCAGGTGCACGCCAGTGGCGTTGGAAATCAGCCGGTTGGCGATGCGCGATGGCAGTTTGCGCGACAGCTCGGCATCTTGCCGGTCCTTGCGCCAGCCCGAGATCATGTCAACGCTGCTATCTGTCTCAAGCCGCTCCAGCAGCAGCGGAATATCGCCCGGTTCGTTTTGCAAGTCGGCATCGAGCGTGACCACGTAGCGCCCGCGCACGCGCTCAAAGCCCGCTTGCAGCGCGCTCGACTGGCCGTAGTTGCGCGCCAGCAGCACCGGGCGCAGCCAGGGGCGGCTGGCGGCCAGCTCGCACAACCGCGCGCGGCTGCCGTCGCTGGAGCCGTCATCGACGGCGATCAACTCAAACGCCAGCGGCTGCCCGCTCATGGCCTGCGCAATGCGCTCCACCAGATCGGGCAGGTTTTCCAGTTCGTTGTAGATCGGCACCACGATGGAGACATCGGGGCCGGGCGCGGTGAAATTCGGCAGGGGAGCTGACATCTTGCGGAAAGGATAATCGAATTGCGGCGCGGTTTTTCTCCCTCTCCCGCCAGCGGGAGAGGGAAAAAACAAACCGGCGCAAAAAATAATTGCCGTTTTGTTTATGCCTTCCGCTTCCACGCCACCTGCCCTGCCACCTGACGCAAACCGGGGCTGGAACACCTTCTACGCCCGCCCGCTGCCCTGGCTGCTGGCGCTGGCCGCCGCGCACGTGGCGGTGCGGCTGGCGATTTCGCCTTCACTCAAGTGGGACGAGGCGCAGCAAATTTTGTGGACGCAGCAACTGGCGCTGGGCTACGGCGCGCAGCCGCCGCTTTACACCTGGCTGCAATGGGGCTTCAATCAGGCGTTTGGCCCCGGCGTGCTGGCGCTGGCGCTGCTCAAGCACGCGCTGATCGCGCTGACCTGCGTGTTCCTGTGGCTGGCCGCGCGCCAGTTGCTGGGCCGGCGCGCGGCGTGGTGGGCCGCGTCCAGCCTGTTTTTGATGCCGCCGTTTGGCTGGGACGCCATCAACGACCGCCCGCACACCGTGCTGGTTACCGCCATGACGTGCGCCGCGTGGTGGCTGCTGCTGCGCATCGTGCGCCGCGCCGGGCGCGATTGCTGGCGCGAATTTGCCGCGCTGGGGCTGGCGTGCGGCGGCGGCATGCTGGCCAAGTACAACTTCGCGCTGATGCTGGCGGCGCTGCTGGCGGCGCTGCTTTCGGTGCGCCAGGCGCGCCGGGCGCTGCTTGGGCCAGGCTGGTGGCTGGCGCCGCTGACCGGGCTGGCCGCCTTTGCCCCGCATGGCTGGTGGCTGCTGTCGCACTGGGACGAGGCCACCGCCGCCACGCTTGAAAAAATGCACGTCGCGCCGCGCCTGGGCGCGGGCCTGCTGGATTTGTTCACCACCGCGGCCGGCGTGCTGCTGCCGTGGGCGCTGGTGGCGCTGGCCGCCTTTGACAATGGCTGGTGGCGGCGGCCTGACACAGCGCCTGAAAGCCCAGCCTGGCTGCGCCCGGTGTTCGGGCGCTATCTGGCGCTGCTGGCTGCCGCGCTGCTGGCCATGGTGCTGGCGGCCCACGTCACGGTGTTCAGAAATCACTGGATGCTGCCGCTGCTGGCGCCCGCGCCACTGATGGCGCTGGCGCTGCGGCCCGAGCTGGACGCCAGCGCGCGCGGCAAGCGCATGACGGCGCTGACGCTGGCGCTCATCATCACGCTGCTGGCGGCCGTTGCCACGCGGCCCTGGGTGGCCTATATCGACGGCAAGGTACAGCCGGCCAATTACCCGGCGGCGCAACTGGCGCAAGCGCTGCAAAACGCGGGTTATGACGGGCGCGGGCGCATCATCGCCGCCGACAACCAGCTGGCGGGCACGCTGCGCACGCGCTTTCCCGGCGCGCGCGCCGCCGATTGCAGCCAGCGCGCAAGCCGCGCCGTGGCAAGCTGCGTGGCCCATAACGTGCAACTGGCCGCCAACGCCGGGCAGGGCTGGCTCGTCATCTCGCACACCGGCCAGACCGAGCCGGACTGGTGGAGCCAGGCGCTGGAGCGCATCCCGGACAGCGGCGCGCTGCCGCGCGGCAAGCTGCATCTGCCTTTTCGCATGGTGCGCCCGGGCCACGCGCCCGATAGCTACGACTTCATCTGGCAGCCCGCGCCATGAGCCGCATCCCGTCGCCGCTTGCCCGCCCGCTGCCCTGGCTGCTGCTGCTGGCCGCCGCGCACGTGGCGGTGCGGGTGACGGCATCGCCCGCGCTGCGCTGGGACGAGGCCGAGCAAATGCTGTGGTCGCAGCAACTGGCGCTGGGTTATGGCGCGCAGCCGCCGCTTTACACCTGGCTGCAATGGGGCGTCAATCAGGTGTTTGGCCCCGGCGTGCTGGCGCTGGCGCTGCTCAAGCACGGCCTGCTGGCGCTGACTTTTGTGCTGCTGTACCAGGCCGGGCGCGAGCTGCTGGCCCCGCGCGGTGCGTGGCTGGCAGCGGCCAGCCTGATGCTGATGCCGCCGCTGGTCTGGCATTCGGTGCTGGATCAAACCCACACGGTGCTGGTGACCGCCATCAGTTGCGCCGCGTGGTGGCTGCTGCTGCGCAGCGTGCGCCGCCAGCGCCCGGCGGACTTTGCCTGGCTGGGGCTGGTGTGCGGGCTGGGCATGCTGGCCAAGTACAGCTTTGCGCTGGTGGCCGCCGCCATGCTGCTGGCCGCCTTGTCGGTGCCCCAGGCGCGCCGCGCGCTGCTGGCGCGCGGCTGGTGGCTGGCGCCGCTGGTGGGGCTGCTGGTGGCGCTGCCGCACGCCGTTTGGCTGGCTGCGCATTTGCATGAGGCCACCGCCCAGACGCTGGTCAAGATGCAAATCCAGCCGCAGCCAGACCGGGTGCAGGGGCTGCTCAGCCTGCTGGACACGTTTGCCGGCCTGTTGGCGCTGTGGCTGCTGGTGGCGCTGTGGGCTTTTCGCTCGGCCTGCTGGCGGCGCCCTTTGGCGCCCGCCGCGCCCTGGGCGCAGCGCGTGTTCAGGCGCTATTTGCTGCTGATCGCGCTGGCGCTGCTGGGCATGGCGCTGTTTGGCGGCGTGAGCAGCTTCAAGGGCCGCTGGGTGGTGCCGCTGCTGTGCATGATGCCGCTGGCCGCCTTTGCCGCCCGGCCCGGCTTGCAACAGCACCCGCGCGCTGGCCGCTATGCCGGCGCGGTGGTTGTGATAGCTGCCCTCATGCTGGTGGCGGGCGCCGGCAGGCCGTGGCTGAGCGGCCTGCGCGGGCAGGTGGACGCGCTCCACTACCCGGCGGCGGCGCTGGCCGATGCGCTGCGCGCGGCCGGCTATGACGGGCAGGGGCGCATCATCGCATCAGACCACCGGCTGGCGGGCACGTTGCGCACGCGCTTTCCGCGCGCCGTGGTGGACGCTTGCGATGCTTCGCGCCGCGGCGACGTGCCAGCGTGCATCGCCGCCAACATAGACCGCGCCAAACGCGACGGCCAGGGCTGGCTGCTGATTTCGCACGGCGAACGCATCGAGCAAAGCTGGTGGGACCAGGCCGCGCAAGCCGCCCCCGGCCTGCGCGCGCAGTCCGTCGATTTGCCGCTGACGATGATGCACCCGCCCGGCAGCGCGGCGCTCACGCACTACCGCTATGGCTGGCAGCCCCGCGCCAAACAAGGCCAACGCACAGCAGCCACAGCGCCAGCGTGACGATGCACAGTGGCCGCCAAATGGAGGTCTCGGCAAGCCAGGTCAGCGCCATTGCCAGCGCCATGCAGGCCGTGCCGATGGCCAGATAGCGCGTTTTGCGGCGCTGCTGGGCAATGTCTTGATCGGCGCAGCCAATCAAGACTATCAGCGGCAGCAGCAGCGCGCCGAAGTAGTGCCCCTCGGCAATGGGCGATACCAGCAGCGACCAGCAGATGAACGCGCCGCACAGCAAGCTTTTCTGCATGCGCGATGTGATGCGGCGCGACGCGGCCCACATGACGGCCAGCATCACGGCCGCGCAGGCGGCCACCGCTTGACGGGCCAGCGCGGCGGGCACGTGCAGGGTTAAAAACAGCGCTTCCAGTGATTGGTTGCGCGGTTTGGCGGCGTCCAGCAACTGGCTGTACAGCGATGAGTTCAGCGCCCGCTCGGTGTTTTCCATCACGGCCGGGTGGCCCACCACGTCGATCCAGCGCGCGATTTGATCCAGATTGAACTGCCAGCCCCAATACAGGCTGGGCAGCACGATGCCAAGCAGCGCCAGCGCGGCGGCGGCGGCCAGCACGGCGCGCCACTGCCGCCGCATGACGAAGTGAATGATCAGCACGATCGGAAACACCTTCAGCAGCACCGCGCAAGCCAGGCTGAACCCGGCGGCAACGGGGCGGCCCTTGAGGTGAAAGCAGCAGGTGGCGATCATGAAGAAAGACACGAACGGCGACGCCTGGCTGCGCAAAATGCCCGACATCAGCACCGCCGACAGCCCCAGCAGCGGCAAGCCATAGATCAGCCACGGCTGGCGCCTGATTGGCGCACCGCCCAGCAAGGCGGCTGACATTACCGCCGCTGCGCCGATGGATGCGATGGCCAGCAAATACCACAGCAGCGCGCCCAGCGCCAGCGGCATGCGGGCCAGCGCGACGGTGAGGATGGCAAACGGCGGCGGATAGACGTAGCGCCAGCCGCGCGCGTTTTCGGCCAGATACATGTCCCGCCCGTCGATGATGGCCTGCCCGGCGGCGGTGTAAACGGTGTAGTCGGTGCGCTCAATGGAATTGAAGGCCGCGCGATAAATCGCCAGCCAGCCAAAAATGACCACGCAGATGGCGATGAAAACGTAAAACTGCCGGTTGGATCGCATGGCTCGTCTTTATGAGAGATAAAGCGCAGCTTAACAAGAAGTTGACGCATGAAGGCAGAATAGCAGGTTGCCTTTTGCCTTGCCATGCCTGCCATTTCCGCCACCGGCGCTTACCCTGACGCAGCAGCGCCTCGCTCGCCCATTGCCCATCCGCTGGCGTGGCTGTTGGCGCTGGCGGCGGCGCATGTGGTGGTGCGGGTGGCGCTGTCGCCCGCGCTCAAGTGGGACGAGGCCGAGCAGATGCTGTGGTCACAGCAGCTGGCGCTGGGCTATGGCGCGCAGCCGCCGCTTTACACCTGGCTGCAATGGGGTTTCAACCAGGTATTTGGCCCCAGCGTGCTGGCGCTGGCGCTGCTCAAGCACGCGCTGCTGTCGCTGGCCATGGTGCTGATGTACCAGGCCGGGCGCGAGCTGCTGACCCCGCGCGGCGCGTGGTGGGCCGCTGGCGGCATGTTGCTGCTGCCGCCGCTGGGCTGGGATTTGATCGCTGACAAGACCCATACGGCACTTATGGTTGCCATGTGCTGCGGCGCGTGGTGGCTGCTGCTGCGCATCGTGCGCCGCCAGCGCCCGGCTGACTTTGCCTGGCTGGGATTGATATGCGGGCTGGGGATGCTGGCCAAGTACAGCTTTGCGCTGGCGGCGGCGGCGATGCTGCTGGCCGCCTTGTCGGTGCCCGAAGCGCGCCGCGCGCTGCTGGCGCGCGGCTGGTGGCTGACGCCGCTGGTGGGGCTGCTGGTGGTGCTGCCGCACGACGTTTGGCTGGCCTCGCACCTGCATGAGGCGACCGCCGAGACGCTGACCAAGATGGATATCCAGCCCGATGTGCGGCTGGCGCATGGGGTGCTTGATTTGCTGGGGGTGTCGGCCACCACGCTGGCGCTGTGGATGCTGGTGGCGCTGTGGGTGTTTCGCACGGCTTGCTGGCGGCGGCCGCTGACCCCATCGGCCCCCTGGGCGGCGCGCCTGTTTGGGCGTTATTTGCTGGCGCTGGTGCTGGCGCTGCTGGGCATGGTACTGTTTGGCGGGGTGAACAATTTCAAGACCCACTGGATGGGGCCGCTGCTGTGCATGACGCCGCTGGCCGCGTTTGCCGTGCGGCCCGAGTTGCAGCAGCACCCGCGCGGCGGCCGCTATACCGGCGCGGTGGTCGCGGTGGCGCTGCTGGTGCTGGTGGCCGCCGCGGTCAGGCCGTGGGCCAACGGGCTGCGCGGGCAGGCCAGCGAGCTAAATCACCCGGTGGCGCAACTGGGCCAGGCGCTGCGCGCCGCCGGTTATGACGGGCAGGGGCGCATCGTGGCCGCCGATCACATGCTGGCGGGCATGTTGCGCACGCGCTTTCCGCACGCCACGGCGGACTTTTGCACGGTGCGCCGCCGCAATCTGCCGGCTTGCATCAGCGCCAATATCGAGCGCGCCAAACGCGACGGCCAGGGCTGGCTGCTGATTTCGCGCGACGACCGCATCGAGCCGGATTGGTGGGAGCAGGCCGCCACGGCCGTGCCTGGGCTGCCCGTGCGCGCCATCGATCTGCCGTTCAAGATGATGCGCCAAAACATGACGCCAGCGCATTACCGCTACATCTGGCAGCCAGCGGGGGCGGCGCAATGATCCTTGTGACCGGTTGCGCTGGCTTTATTGGCATGCACTGTGCCGAGCGGCTGCTGGCGCAAGGCAGGCAGGTGGTGGGCATCGACAACCTGAACGCCTATTACGACCCGGCGCTGAAAGATGCGCGGCTGGCGCGGCTGACCGCACAGCCGGCGTTCCGGTTTGAAAAGCTGGATGTGGCCGACCGCGCTGGCATGGCGGATTTGTTTGCGCGCGTGCGCCCGCGCCGCGTGCTGCACCTGGCGGCGCAGGCCGGGGGGCGCTATTCGATCGACGCGCCAAATACCTACACCGACTCCAACCTGCTGGGCTTTGCGCATGTGCTGGAAGGCTGCCGGGCGGTGCAAGCAGAGCATCTGGTGTACGCCAGCAGCTCCAGCGTGTACGGCGGCAATACCAAAACGCCGTTTTCCGAGCGCGATCAGGTGGACCACCCGGTGAGCTACTACGCCGCCACCAAAAAAGCCAATGAGGCAATGGCGCACAGCTACGCGCATTTGTACGCCATGCCGTGCACGGGGCTGCGCTTTTTTACCGTCTATGGCCCGTGGGGGCGGCCCGACATGGCGCTGTTCAAGTTCCCCCGCGCCATGCTGGCTGGCGAGCCGATCGACGTGTATGGCGCGGGTCAGCTGGTGCGCGACTTCACCTACATCGACGATATTGCCACCGGCGTGCTGCGCGTGCTGGACAAACCGGCCACACCCGGCGCGGACAGCGCGGGCGCGCCGCATCGCATCTTCAACATCGGCAACCGCACGCCCACGCTGCTGACCGATTACATCGGCGCCATCGAGGCGGCGCTGGGCATTACCGCCAACAAGCGCATGCTGCCCATTCAGCCGGGCGACATGCACACCACCTGGGCCGACACTTCGGCGCTCCAGGAATGGGCAGGGTTTGCCCCGGCCACGCCGGTGCGCGATGGCGTGGCGCGCTTTGTGCGCTGGTATCGGGTGTTTTACAAGGTATGAATCCGTTGACTCTTTCTTTATTCATGCCGCTCGTATCAGTTCGGGCCGAGCTTGGCCAGGCCCCGTATCCCGGCTTCGACAAGCTCAGCCTGAACGGTGGGGAGATGCCATGAAAGTCACCATCTTCGGCACCGGCTATGTCGGTCTGGTTCAGGGCGCGGTGCTGGCCGACGTGGGGCACGAGGTGGTCTGCGTTGACATCGACGCCGCCAAGGTGGCCGCGCTGCAAGCCGGCCGCATTCCCATCCACGAGCCTGGCCTGGAGCCGCTGGTGCAGGCCAACCAGGCCGCCGGCCGGCTGCGCTTTACCACCGACGCGGCGGCGGGCGTGGCGCATGGCCAGTTGCTGTTCATGGCCGTGGGCACGCCGCCGGATGAAGACGGCAGCGCCGACTTGCAGCACGTGCTGGCGGTGGCGCGCACCATCGCCGCGCACATGAACGCGCCCAGGATCATCGTCAACAAATCCACCGTGCCCGTGGGCACCGCCGATCAGGTGGCGCAGGTGGTGCGCGCAGGGCTGGCAGCGCGCGGCGCGGCGATCGGCTTCGAGGTCGTCTCCAACCCCGAATTTTTGAAGGAAGGCGCGGCGGTGGCCGACTGCAAGCGGCCCGACCGCATCGTCATCGGCACCGCCAGCGCGGCGGCGCAGCAGCAGTTGCGCGAGCTGTACGCGCCCTTCAACCGCAATCACGACAAGATCGTGGTGATGGACGTGAGGAGCGCCGAGCTGACCAAGTACGCCGCCAACGCCATGCTGGCCACCAAGATCAGCTTCATCAACGAAATCGCGTGCCTGGCCGAACGGCTGGGCGCGGACATCGAGGCCGTGCGGCGCGGCATTGGCAGCGACCCGCGCATTGGCTACCACTTCATCTACCCTGGCGTTGGCTATGGCGGCAGTTGCTTTCCCAAGGATGTGCAGGCGCTGATCCACACCGCGCAAGCGGCCGGCTTTGCGCCTGAAGTGCTGCTGGCGGTGCAGCGGCGCAACGCCGCCCAGCGCCAGTTGCTGGCCGAGCGCATCAGCGCGCACTACGGCGGCAATTTGCGCGGCAAGACCATCGCCGTGTGGGGGCTGGCCTTCAAGCCGGAAACCGACGACATGCGCGAAGCGCCCAGCCGCTACCTGCTGGCCGCGCTGTGGGCCGCCGGCGCGCAAGTGCGCGCGCACGACCCGGCGGCCATGGACGAAGCGCGCCGCATCTTTGGCCAGCGGCCCGGCCTGACCCTGTGCGCCACGCCATTTGACGCGCTGCAAGGCGCCGACGCGCTGGCCATAGTCACCGAGTGGAAAACCTACCGCGTGCCCGACTTCGAGCAAATGGCGCGCCTGCTCAAAGACCGCCTGGTATTTGACGGCCGCAACCTGTACGACCCTGACGCCGTGGCGCGCCACGGGCTGAGGTACTGGTCGGTTGGGCGGCCGGTTGGCGGGGCGTGAGGCTTATTTGTCTTGCCGCGCGCGTGGACACGCAGCTGCCCCCACCATAACCCTCCCCCAAAGGTGGAGGGAATCTGACTCCTTCCCCCTCTGGGGGAAGGTTGGGATGGAGGCTTGCAGCGCACACACATCGCGGTGCAAAAAATTTTCGCCCCTGCATTGATACATTTTTAATAGCTGACCGCGCTCGCTCCGCAATGGTTTGCGCATTGAAACCACATCAAATGCCCACATGTCAAGCGCGGCCTCAGCAGCTTTTGCCGCCGCAGCCTTCAAACACCACGCTGTCGATGTCCATGTCCTTGCGGCTGCCTCCCGGAAAGGTTACGAAGTGGCGCTCCAGCTGGCCGTCGTCGCGCTCTACTTCCAGCACCCAGCCACTGAGCCGGTAGCGCCCGCGGCGGCTGGCGCCGTCGTCGCCACCGCGGCTGGAGCTGGTGGTGGCAACGCCGCCCAGCGTGTCGGTGTTGGACATGCCGCCCCGCTTGCGCGAGCCTTTGGCGTCTGATTCACGTTCCGATACGTGGTTGAAGTGCGTGCCGACGCCGCTTTGCGAAATGCCGCTGTAGCCGTACAGCGCCAGCTCAAAGCGGCCATCGCCGCCAAAGCGCCAGGTGGCTTTTTGGATGCGCAGCCGCTCCACGTTACCCCAGCCATCCAGATGGCGGTAGGTGCCGTTCAGGCGCTCGCCGGGGCGCGCCGGCTGTGCCAGCCAGCCTTTTTTGCCGGTGGGCAGGCTGCGCCAGTTGCTGTCGTCCGGGCCACGAATTTCATAGTTGCCGCCAAACAGCGGCTTGCGCCATTGCACCCAGCGCTGCGGCTCCAGTTGCCGCGATGCCTTGACGTTCAACTCGTCGGGCGGGATTTTGTTTTGATAGCCAGTGCCGTCCTTGAGCAGCAGCCAGGTGGTGTGCACTTCGCGCTGCACCGTCTCGTTGCGCCCTTGATCGACCCGCATGTCCACAAAAATGGCGGCGATGTCGTCATCGCGCACGCCCCGGCCGGGCGTGGTGCGGATGGCTTGCGCGACACGGGCGCCCTCTTGCCGCTCGTGCTGCTCCAGCAGCGCCGTGGCCTGGTTGTGGTTCATGGCGATCTTCATCGTCTGCATGATGCCGTCCCGATAGCGCTGCGGCACGTCATTGCCCACCACGCGCATGCGCAGCAGGCGCACAAAGTAGCCGCCGCTGCCAGCAGGCAGCAGCATGTATTGCAGTTGCGCATCGCCCGCCTGGCACTGCTGCGTGGCCGTGCCGTCTTGCGTGAGTTGCGGCGGCTGGCACCTGCCGTCATTCATCAGCCCGGCCTGCTGGCGAATTTGCAGCAGCCGCTCCGCCGGGCGAACCTCGCGCTGCACCTTGAACCAGTCGGTGGCCAGCCAGACTTCGAGCTTTTCGCCCTGGTTCATCCGCACCGGCGCGAAGATGATGCCCTTGTCCGCGCGGCGCACCGTCCAGCCATCCGGCAAATCATCGGCGCGCGCCGCCGGCGCCACCAGCGCGGCCGCCGCCAGCAAGCCCAGCGCCAGCAAGCGCGCACGGCGGGCGGCGCGCTGGATAAAGTTGCCGTGGTTCATCATTGATCCTTCCCTTGTCAGGCTGAATGGCCAAGACTCGCATTTTCCGCGTTCTGGATCGCAAACACGTTCTCCTATGCCACCTTGCCCGTATAGCTGTCGCGCAATTGCCGCTTTAGCACTTTGCCGATGGCGCTGCGGGGCAACTCTTCTACCAGCAACAAATCGGCCACGCGCTGGGTTTTGCCTGCGCGCTGGTTGTACCAGTCCTTGATTTCTTGCGGCGAGGTGGTGTCTCCTGCGCGCACTACCACGTAGGCAATGGGCGTTTCGCCCCATTGCTGGCTGGGCACGCCCACCACGGCCACGTCGGCCACGGCAGGGTGCTGGCGGATTTGCGCTTCCAGATCGCTGGGGTAGATGTTGAAGCCGCCGCTGATGACCATGTCCTTGCGGCGGTCAAACAGGGTGAGAAAGCCGTCGGCGTCAAAGCGGCCCACATCGCCGGTGCGGATGAAGCGTTTGCCGGTGGAGTCGTACCACTCGGCCTCGCGGGTTTTGCCCGGCTGGTTGTGGTAGTTGGTCATCATGGAGCCTGAATGCCCCACTACCTCGCCCGCTTCGCCCACGGGTACTTCGTTGCCGTTTTCGTCAATCAGGCGGATGTCCGTCGTGGGCGCGGGTTTGCCCACGGTGTGCAGTTTGTCCGGGTACAGGTGCGCTTCCAGAACGCAGGAGCCGCCGCCTTCGGTCATGCCATAAAACTCGGTCAGCCCGCCAGGCCAGCGTTTGAGGATGTCGGCCTTGAGCGCGGCGCCAAAAGGCGCGCTGGTGCAAAACTTGGCGATGAATGAGGTCAGATCAAAATCCCCGAATTGCGGCAACGCCATCAGGCGCTGGTATTGCACCGGCACCAGCATGGTGTGGGTGACACGATGTTTCTCGGCCAATTGCAGGTAGCGCAGCGCGTCAAACTTGCTCATCAGCACCACGCAGCCGCCATTGGCAATGGTGGGAAAGAAAACCACCAGGGTGGTGTTGGAGTACAGCGGCGTGGCCAGCAAGGTAACGGCATCGGGGCTGTAGGTGCCGCTGCGATTGCGCTGCATATGCCCCCAGCGCATTCCGTAAGACTGGACGATGCCCTTTGGGGTGCCGGTGGTGCCGGATGAGTAGATGATGTTGAAGGCATCCGCGGGCGTGATGTTCACGGGCGCGGGTTTGCTGTCCTCCGGAGCCATCCATTCCTCCATGTCATGCCCGCGCGCCTGCCCATCAAGCGATACGCAGTGCGGCGCGCCAGCGCCCGTTGGAACCAGGTCTTCCGATCCCTTGTCCACAAACAGGATCGGCGCCGCGCAATCACGCAACATGGCGGCCAGCGCCTGCGCGGTGGAAGACGGCGCCAGCGGCGCGGCAACCGCTCCGGCGCGCAAGATGCCCAGGAACACCGCCGCATAGGGCACCGAGTTGTAGCCGCAGATCGCCACCGCCTGCCCCGGTTTGACACCATCGCGTTGCAGCGCGGCGGCGATGCGATTCATCATCTCATCGAGTTGGGCGTAGGTGAGGGTTTCGTGCTCATCAATCAGCGCCAGATGATCAGGCTGCCGATACGCAATGTCGCGCACGATGTCGCCAATGGGGGTGAATGGAATGCCGGTGGGAAGGACAGTGGTTTGAGTGGTGCTGGTGGTTGTCATGGCCGGTATCAAAAGGATTGCGGAAGCTGTCAATCATGCACAAAAGTTGGCGTTCCGTCATTTCCTCTTTCTTCGTCATTGCCGCGCAGTTCCCGCCCCCGCCAGCGCCTGTACGCGGGCGGCGTGGATCAGGTTGCCGATTGCCTGGCCGCGCACGCCAGCGGCCAGTGCGGTTTGGGCGATGCTGGCTGTGTCTATTGACTGCGCGGCGGTCAAGGCTGACAGCAGACGCTGGCGTTGGGGGTATGTCTCATCTTGCCTGCCAAGGCGCCCGCGGGTGTCGCATTCGCAGGCCAGCAG
>JGI20166J26741_11511584_pt1 | contig 12589 bp, 7 predicted proteins | sample TergutCu122P5_FD_26741 | JGI IMG/M metagenome (IMG submission 26741) | reverse complement strand
CCACCTGGGCGCGCTGGACGAGCAAACCGACCCCGAAGTCGCTGACACGAAAGCAAAGGGGGACAACCCCCTTCAACCCCCCGCCAGCGACCCACTTTCCACTCCTACGCAGGTGGCGGCAGCCACCCGGGTCGCTCACGGGGAGACTGCACAGGCTGAGCCAGACGACCCGTCCACGGTCGCTGCGTCTGCGGCCCCGACTGCCGACGGGAATTCGACTGACACGCCCGGCGAGCCCCCCGCGACTCTCCCCACCCAGACTGGCCCCGGCACGCCCAACAAGCCAAAATCCCTAGTCGCGCGGCTATTCAGCGCCATGCCCGGGTCCCGCCTTAGGCTGCTCGGCGCGGTGCTGCTCGCGTCCCTCGCTTCGGCGTCCTCGGTGGCGCTCATGGCGGTGTCGTCCTGGTTGTTGTCGTTCGCGGCGACGATGCCGGCCGTCCTCTTCCTGGAGGCGCCGGCGGTGCTCGTGCGGGCGTTCGGCATCTCGCGCGGCGTGTTCCGCTACCTGGAGCGGCTCACCTCCCACAGCGTGGCGCTGCGACTGCAATCGGCGCTGCGGCTCGAGACGTACAAAGCGCTGGCGCGCACGACCCTGCTCGGAACGCGCCGCGGCGACCTGCTCAGCCGCGTCATCGCGGACGTCCAGGCGATTCAAGATCTCATCGTGCGGGTGTGGATCCCGTTCGCGTCCGCGGCGCTGGTCATTCTGGTGACGACCGCCGTGCTGGCAGTTTTCTCGCCGGGCAGCGCGCTCGTGCTGTTGGGCAGCGCGGTGCTGGCCGGTTTCGTCGTGCCGCTGCTGGCCCGCTGGGCGTCCCATCGCGCGGACGCCACGGCCGTCCCAATGCGCGGCGAGTTGGCGGACGCCGTCCACGAACTCGCCCGGACCGCCGCCGATCTCGTCGCATACGGACGCGACGCCGCCTTCGTCGAGCGCTTCCAGGACGTCGACGCCCGGCTGCGCCGCGGCGAGGGCCGCGCGTCGTGGGTGCGGGGCGTCGCGGAGGGGTTCCAGGTGATCGCGTCCGGGATCGCCGTCACCGGCGCGCTGTGGATCGGCGGCCATCAGGTCGTCGCGGGCACGCTGGAGCCCGTGATGCTCGCCGTCCTGGTTTTCACGCCGCTGGCCCTCCACGAGTCGCTGGCCGCGCTGAGCCAGTCCGCGCAGGCCCACACCCGCGCCCGCACGGCGCTGCGCCGTGTCCAAGAGGTGACGGACGCGCCGCCCGTCGGCTCGGGTGACGTGCCCGACCGGCTCACGGACGCCGAACCCGCGCTGCACGTGCGCGGACTGGTCGCTGGCTGGGAGGGCGCGCCGCCCGTGGTCGCCGGCCTCGACCTGGACGTCGCCGCCGGCGAGCGGGTCGCGCTCACCGGCCCGTCCGGCATCGGGAAGACGACGGTTGCGGCGACCATCCTCGGGCTCATCGACGCCCGCGACGGTGCCGTCGAGGTGATCGGACGTCCGGGCTATCTCGCCCAAGACGCCCACATCTTCAACACGACGGTCGCGGAAAACGTCCGCATCGGCAACAAGGACGCCACCGACACCGACATCGCCGCCGCGCTGGACCGCGCCGGCCTGGGCGCCATCGACCTGCACCGCATCGTCGGCGAGGAGGGTTCGACCTTGTCCGGCGGCGAAATCCGGCGCATCGCGCTCGCCCGCTTGCTGGTCGGCGACTACCAGGTGCTCATCCTGGACGAGCCCACCGAGCACCTGGACGCCCGCACGGCGACCGCCCTGCTCGACGACATCTGGACGACGGCCGCCACCTTGCCGATCCTGGCCATCACGCACGACCCAGACCTGGTAGCCCGCTGCGACCGCGAGGTGCCGCTGGGCTGACGATCCAGCCACCGACTGGGAGTAAGCGGCATCCGGGTAGCTCGCCCCGATCGTGCCCGCCAGTTTCTTGGTCGAAACACTTCCTAAACAGGCGGACGCTACTCTGATTGACGAGAGATTGTGAGGAAACCATGGCCCGTGACATGACACAGTTGCCCGATCTCAACCTCGGCAGTGGACGGGTAGCACCCGTGCGCAGCCGTATGCCGGTCTATCTCGACCTGTTGCCCCCCTGTAACAACGCCTGCCCCGCAGGCGAGAACATTCAGGAATGGCTGCGACTGGTCAAGGCCGGCGAGGACGAGGCAGCCTTCCGTGAACTGACCAAGAACAACCCGTTCCCGGCTATCCATGGCCGGGTGTGTTACCACCCCTGCGAGACCGCCTGCAACCGCATCGAATTGGACGGGGCGGTGGTCATCCACTCGGTCGAGCGCTACTTGGGCGACCTCGCCCTGCGCGAGGGCTGGGCGTTCAAGAAGACGGCGCCGCCGTCCGGTAAGCGGGTGCTGGTCGTCGGCGCCGGACCGTCCGGCCTGTCGGCCGCATACCACCTGTCCATGCTCGGCCACGAGGTCGAAATCCGCGACTCGTCGGCCAAAGTCGGCGGCATGATGCGCTACGGCATTCCCGAGTACCGCCTGCCGCGCGAAATCCTGGACGCCGAAGCGCAGCGCGTCCTCGACCTGGGCGTCCACCTTGTTCTCGACTACACGGTGAAAGACCTCCAGGCGGAAATGTCCGAGGGCGGCTTCGACGCCTGCTTCGTCGCGATCGGCGCGCACCTGTCGCGCCGCGTCGACATCCCGAACATGGACGCCTCCAAGATGATCGACGCCGTGACGTTCCTGCGGCAGGTAGCGTCCGGCGAGCGTCCAGACATCGGCGACAAGGTCGCCATCTACGGCGGCGGCAACACCGCGATGGACGCCGCGCGCGTCGCCCGCCGGCTCGGCGCCGACGAGTCGGTGATCATCTACCGCCGGACGAAAGCGCAGATGCCGGCCCACGCAGAAGAGCTCGAGGGCGCCGAACGTGAAGGCGTGACGATGAACTGGTTGCGCACCATCTCGTCCGTCGACGGCGGTGGCGACCTGACGGTCGAAATCCAGGAACTCGACGAGAAGGGCCGCCCGCACGGCACCGGCAAGTTCGAGAAGCTGGAGGCCGACACCGTGATCCTCGCGCTCGGCCAGGAGACCGATTCGAGCTTCCTGCGCCGCATCCCGGGGATGCGGTTCGACCACGACGTGGTCCACGTCGACCCGCGCACGCTCATGACGGACGTGCCGGGCATCTTCGCCGGCGGCGACGCCGTCCCGTCCGACCGGACGGTGACGATCGGCGTCGGCCACGGCAAGCGGGCCGCCCGCAACATGGACGCCTGGCTGGCCAACCGCGAACTGCCCACCCGGGCCAAGCACGACCTGGCAAGCTTCGACAAGCTGAACGTGTGGTACTTCGGCGACTCCCGCCGGCAGACGCAGCCCGAACTCGAGCCGGCCGACCGGGTCACCGACTTCGACGAGATCGTCGGCGGCCTCGAGGTCGACCAGGCGCATGTCGAAGCCGCGCGCTGCCTATCCTGCGGCAACTGCTTCGAATGCGACGGTTGCTTCGGATCGTGCCCTGAAGACGCGGTCATCAAGCTCGGCAAGGGCTTGCGATACCGCTACGACTACGACAAATGCACGGGGTGTGCGACTTGCTACGAACAATGCCCCGTCCACGCCATCGAGATGGTGGAGGAGAGCTGACATGACCCGCACGATGATAGACGGGAACGAAGCGGCCGCATCGGCGGCCTTCCGGCTGAACGAGTTGTGCAGCATTTTCCCGATCACGCCGTCCTCGACGATGGCCGAACTCGCCGACGAATGGGCCGCCCGCGGCCAGAAGAACGTGTACGGCATGGTGCCGACCGTCATCGAGATGCAGTCGGAAGCCGGGGCCGCAGGCGCGCTGCACGGCGCGCTGCAGGGCGGCGCGCTCTCTACGACGTTCACCGCGTCGCAGGGCTTGCTGCTGATGATCCCGAACATGTACAAGATCGCGGGCGAGCTCACCTCGACCGTGTTCCACGTGGCCGCCCGGGCGCTGGCCGCCCAGGGGCTGTCGATCTACGGCGACCACCAGGACGTCATGGCCGTGCGCCAGACCGGGTTCGCGATGCTCTCTTCGGCGTCCGTCCAAGAGGCGCACGACATGGCCGTCATCTCCCAGTTGGCGACGTTGCGTTCGCGCATCCCGTTCCTGCATTTCTTCGACGGCTTCCGGACGTCCCACGAGGTGAACTCGTGCGAGCTGCTCACCGACGAAGAACTGCTCGAGTTGGTGCCGGAATCGCTCGTCTTCGCGCACCGCAAACGCGCGCTCTCCCCGGAGCACCCGTACATCCGCGGGACGGCGCAAAACCCCGACACGTACTTCCAGTCGCGCGAGACCGTGAACCCGTTCTACGCAGCGGTTCCTGGCATCGTGGCAGACGCCATGGCCGAGTTCGCCAAAGTCACCGGACGCACGTATCACGGCGTCGAATATCACGGCGACCCGGACGCCACCAGCGTGGTGGTGGTCATGGGCTCGGGCGCCGAGACGCTGCGGATGGCGGTCGCGCACCTGCAGGAGCAGGGCGAGAAGGTCGGCGTCGTCCACATCCGGTTGTTCCGGCCGTTCCCGGCCGAAGAGTTGCTCGCCGTGCTCCCGTCCACGGTCACCAAGGTCGCCGTCCTCGACCGGACGAAAGAGCCGGGTTCGCCGGGCGAGCCGCTGTTCCTGGACGTCGCATCCACGCTCGGCGAGGCGTTCGCGTCCGGGAAACTGGCGTCGTTGCCGATCATGACCGGCGGCCGTTATGGCTTGTCGAGCAAGGAATTCACACCCGGCATGGCGCTGGCGATCTACACCGAACTGGCCAAGGACGCGCCCCGTCCGCGCTTCACCGTCGGCATCAACGACGACGTGAGCATGACGTCGCTGGAATACGACAAGCACCTGGACCTCGAAGACCCAGCCACGCTGCGCGCGGTCTTCTACGGCGTGGGCTCCGACGGGACGGTCGGCGCCAACAAGAACACCATCAAGATCATCGGCTCGCAGCCGGGCACGTTCGCGCAAGGCTATTTCGTCTATGACTCGAAGAAGTCCGGGTCGCAGACGACGTCGCACCTACGCTTCGGGCCCAAGCCGATCGAGTCGCCCTATCTGGTGAACAAGGCCGGTTTCATCGGCGTGCACCACTGGGCGATCCTCGAGCGGACGGATGTGCTGGAGTTCGCGCGTCCGGGCACCGTCTTGTTGATCAACAGCCCGTACCCGGAAGCGGAAGTGTTCGGGAAGCTGCCCGGGCCGATGCAGGAGCGCATCATCTCGCTCGGCATCGACCTGTGGACGATCGACGCGAACGCCGTCGCGCGGGCCGCGGGCATGGGCAACCGCACCAACACGATCTTGCAGACGTGCTTCTTCGCGATCAGCAAGGTGATGCCCCGCGACGAGGCGATCGAGGCGGTGAAGAAGTCCATCCGCAAGACGTACGCCCGCAAGGGCGCCGACGTGGTGGCCAAGAACGAGGCGGCCGTGGACGCGTCCGTCGCGGCGCTGCACCACTACCCGTTGCCCGCCGCCCCGGTCACGGACACGCCGATGCCGGATCTGGTGCCGGCCAGTGCCCCGGAGTTCGTCCGGACTGTCACCGCAGCCATGATGAAGGGCCAGGGCGACGATCTGCCCGTGTCGGCGCTGCCGGTGGACGGCACCTACCCGTCCGGCACGACGAAGTACGAGAAGCGCAACATCTCCGAGTACATCGCGGTGTGGGACCCGAACGCCTGCATCCAGTGCGGCAACTGCGCTTTCGTCTGCCCGCACGCCGTGCTGCGCGCGAAGTACTACCCGACCGCCGCGCTGGACGGTGCTCCGGACCATTTCAAGACGGCCCCGCTCAACGCGGCCGGCCTGCCGGGGAGCCAGTACACGCTGCAGGTGTACGCCGAGGACTGCACCGGCTGCGGGTTGTGCTTCGAGGCATGCCCCGTCCAGCAGGTCGCCGGACGCAAGGCCATCAACCTGGAGTTGGTGCTGGAGCGGGACGCGAACCGCGAGGACGTCGCTTTCTTCGAGACGATCCCGGTCAACCGGCGCTCGCGCGTCGATTTCGCGAACGTCCGCGGGACGCAGTTCCTCGAACCGCTGTTCGAGTTCTCGGGCGCGTGCAGCGGTTGCGGTGAGACGCCGTACCTCAAGCTGCTGACGCAGCTGTTCGGGGGCCGCGCGTCGGTCGCGAACGCGACGGGCTGCTCGTCCATCTACGGCGGCAACCTGCCGACGACGCCCTGGGCATCCAACAAGTACGGACGCGGGCCCGCATGGTCGAACTCGCTGTTCGAGGACAACGCCGAGTTCGGCCTGGGAATCCGGCTCGCCGCCGACTTGCACACGGAGACGGCGCGGCACCGGCTGGAGGCGCTGCGCGACGAGTTGGGCGATGAAATTGTGGACGACATCCTCAACGCCCCGCAGCAGTACGAGTCGGAGCTGTCCGCGCAGCGGACTCGCGTCGAGGACTTGAAGGCTCGCCTGGCTACCATGAGCGGCCCGCTCGTGGACGATCTGGCGTCGGTCGCCGACCATCTGCTGCGCCGCTCGGTGTGGATCGTCGGCGGTGACGGCTGGGCGTACGACATCGGCTCGGGCGGTCTGGACCACGTGCTCGCGTCCGGCCGGAACGTCAACGTGCTCGTCCTGGACACCGAGGTGTACTCGAACACCGGCGGCCAGGCGTCCAAGTCGACGCCGCTCGGCGCGGTGGCCAAGTTCGCGGCCGCCGGCAAGATGACCACCAAGAAAGACCTGGCGCTGCAGGCGATCGCCTACGGCAGCGTCTACGTCGCGCGCGTGGCCATGGGCGCCGATCCGCAGCAGACGCTGAAGGCGTTCCGCGAGGCCGAGGCGTACGACGGGCCGAGCCTGATCCTGGCGTACAGCCACTGCATCGCGCACGGCATCGATATGCGCACGGGCTTGGCACAGCAGTATCGCGCGGTGGCGTCCGGCCACTGGCCGCTGTTGCGCTACAACCCGGTGCTGCGGATGGCCGGGCGGAACCCGTTCCTGCTCGACTCCCCGCGTCCACGCATCTCGATACGCGAGTATCACAAGCGCGAATTGCGGTTCCGCATGCTCATGAACTCCGATCCGGACACCGCCGAGCGGCTGCTCGAATTGGGCCAGGACGCGGTGAACCGGCGCTGGGCGGAATATGAAGAAATGGCAACGCGCGGACCGGAACGGTTCGCCATGGTGACAGGCAGGTAAACGCGATGAAACTCGAAACCACGTATCTTGGCTTGCACCTGCGCAACCCGCTGGTCGCTTCGGCCGGTCCCCTTTCGCAGTCGGTCGAGCAGATGCAGGCTCTGGCCGACGCGGGAGTGGGCGCCATCGTCATGTATTCGCTCTTCGAGGAGGAGTTGCGCAACCAGGCGGAAGCCGACGAGTTGCTCATCGACCTGTCGTCCGGCGGTTTCGCGGAGGCGCTTAGCTACTTCCCGATGTACGACGAGGAGCAGACGCCCGAGAGCCTGGCGACCGGGTACCTGCACCTGGTCGAGCAGGCGGCACAGACCGTGTCGGTCCCTGTTTTAGCTAGCCTAAACGGTTCGTCGCCGGGCTCGTGGGTGCGCTTCGCCGAGCGGCTGCAGGACGCCGGCGCAGCCGGCATCGAGTGCAACGTCTACTTCGTCCCGGGCGACGTGGACGTCACCGGCGAGCAGGTCGAGAACCGGCACGTCGAGATCGCGCAGGCCGTGGCCGAGGCGGTGTCGATTCCGGTCGCGGTGAAGCTCTCGCCGCAGCTGTCGTCGGTTGGGCATCTCGCGATGCGGCTAGCCGGGACGGGCATCAAGGGGCTGACGATGTTCAGCCGGTCGTTCCAGCCGGACGTGGACATCGACGCCCTGCGGGTCGAGCCGGGCGTCACGCTCTCGCGTCCGGACGATGCGGTGCTGCCGCGCACGTGGATCGCCGCGCTGCGGAACCACCTGCCGAACACGTCGCTGGCCGCGACGTCGGGCGTCGAATCGGCCGCGGACGTCGTCAAGTACCTGCTGGCCGGGGCGGATGTGGTGATGAGCACGTCCGCGCTAGTCCGGCACGGGGTTGGCCACGTCGCTGAGCTGCTGGCGGGCGTCGAGGAATGGGCGAAGATCAAGGGCTTCGAGTCGGTGGACGACTTCCGCGGCATGCTGGCCGTCCCCACCGACGCGGAACCGAACGCCTACCAGCGGGCCGGCTACTACACGGCCCTGGACGCGGCGAAGACGAAGTACGGGTCGCCGACGGCGTAGCGGACGCCGCGGAGCCCGTCCAAGGCGTCAGCGCGGTAGATCGTCCCGGGTGATGCGGGAGGATCTACCGCGCTGGGTCTTTCCTGGTGGCGCCAATCGCCTGGACAAACCTGTACATGCCTGACGAAGGATTGTCCTCCGGAAAGGCTGTACCGTTCCGCTCATGCCAGGCGTCCAACGCCGCGGCGTTCTCCACAGCTTGGATGAGCCTCGGCATATACCAGGATGCGTCGATGTGTTTGCCCCGGTGCCCATCGAGTTGTTTGCTTTCGTGCGCGGCGGCATCGCTATCGAGGAATTGGGTCTGCATTCGCGTGTGCAGGATCAACCACAGCTCGAAGCACGGATTCGAAATGGCCACCTGCACCTTCTTGTTGCGCTCGGCTGCGGAGCGGGCATCGCCCAGGTGGGCATGGTGGTTTGGCCACTCCACGTCGAAGAGACACCAGCATTGGTCCACCTCCGAGTCCGCAGCCTTGGCGATGGCGTTGCGAACGAGGGTCAGCGGATCACGTCCATGATCGGGAGCAACCTCGATGCGCAGCGTGGTGTTGCTGACAACCGGGCGTAGGCGCTTGAGAGCCGCTATGTATTCGCACTCGGAAACCGCGCCTTCAGTGAAGACCCACACCGTTGTCAGCTCGGGCCTGGTGCCCGAACGCCGACGCAGATCCTTCGCTCGTGTTCTGCGCACGCCGGATCATCCGATCAGGCCGAGTGAACGCAGGAGCGCCACATCATCCACATTGGGCAGTGCACCGAATCGTCCATTCAGATAGCCGACCGCAAGATTGGAGGAGGTGCGAACTCTGGTTTTCGCGAACTCTGACAGTGGCCCGAGCCGGGTGGAACCATCTTCGAGCTTCTGCGTGAACCATATCTCGTCGCGGTGCAAACTGGACATCAGGTTGGTGTCGTGAGCGGTGAACACCAGTTGCGCGCCTGCGTGGTTTGTGGCTGGGTCATGAAAGAGCTTGATCAGGTGGGCGGATAGCACCGGGTGCAAGCTAGCATCCAACTCGTCGGCCAGCAGCACACCCCCCCTGCGCAGAGCTTCTTGCACCGGGCCGATCAGATCGAACCACTCCCTCGTACCTGCGGATTCCTCGCTGTACGGCAAACGTTCGCTCGCGCCGCCCACCCGGTGCATCATGCTGATGCGCTGCCGTCGCCACTTGGTGCCGTCTTCGAGCGGCGTCACCTCCTCATCGACGTACACGTCATCAATGCCGAGGTCCGCCATTCTGAGCATGGCGAGTGCCTGACTGCGCGCGTCCATGGCTCGCACTTCACTGGGTTCATCGCCGTCAAACAGACTTGGCTCGTAGGATGTCTCGAAGAGACGGGCCGTACTCGCGTTGTGGCCGCCGCTGTAACGAACCAGTCGGCGCGAGGCATACTGGGCTCGAATTGGGATAGGGCCTCTGATCATCGCCCCCACGAGTTGCGATGCGAAACCGCGAATTTCGGGTACGTCCGACCGGCTGGCAGCGGAAAGGAGCAGCGTTCGGGGAGTTAGCAGATCCCTGGCCCCGGCTAGAGTCCCCAGACCTCTCTGGATGACGGGGGTGGTGTCCCCGACCCGCTCGAAGACTCGCTTGCGCAATTTCTGCGGGTAGTGGAACAGCGCTTCATAGAGCACTCGATTCGCATCAACCTCCAACAGGTACTCGTACCGTACCCCGTCCACCGTCATTTCCAGTTCGAACTCTGTCGGTGACGAAGCGAGGCTGCCGAACGCGAAGGGATCGACCGGGATGGTGTCGGTCCATCCTCGCAGTGACACCACCACCGCAGTCTGAAGCCAGACAAACGCAGACAACAAATTCGATTTGCCCGACGCATTCGGCCCGTAGATGGCGGCCACGGGAACCAGGCTCTCACCGAGCGGAAACTGTCGCCGAACAGCTGGCCGATCACGGTCTATGGCCACCATCGAGAGTTCGACGGGTTCCTTGATGGACCGGTAGTTGGCGACCTGGAACCTGATGAGCATGACGTCAGGCTACACCAGATATGTCAAAGGAGGTCACATTCTGGCATCAATGCGCCAGAATCAGGCCTGGTATTGCAGACATGGCGCCATTCGCGGACCAGGTACTCGACACAATCGGCCGTTCGGCGATGACCGATTCGCCTGTGGTCTTCGCGTCCGCGCGTCAGCGCCAGTCCGGGTCGCAGCCGCCGGGCGCCCAGCGCTCCCGTCCACGGGGGCCACGGCGCGCCGCCCGTAGTTCGGCGCGCTCCATGCCGCGGCGCAGGCGCTCGGCCATGAACTCGTAGCCGTCCTCGCCGAAACTCTCCCGGAGCAGGCCCATCCAATGCTCGAACTTCTCGTCGCCCATGCGAAAGCGCGCGTCTTCCATCCAGGAAGAGACCGCCTCGGCGTCTTGGTCGTGCGTCTCGGCTTCCAGCGCATCGATCACCCGGTCGAGCAGGCCACCCAGCGTCGCCTGCTCCTCGTCCGTCAGGACGGCGAACGCGCCGTTCGCGTCCGGGCCTTGCTGCGGTTCCGCGCGTCCGGCGTCCGTGAGCTTGATGAGCATCACGCGCCGGTCGACTTCGGACGGCTCGCGCACGATCAGACCAGCCCGCTCCAGCTTGGCGAGCAGCTCATTCAGGGACGCCACGCGCATGCCCAAGAGGTAGGACAGCTCTTTGGTGGGGATGCCGTCCTGCAGCTTTAGCATGGCGATGATGCGGCCTTGGCCCCGGGTCGGATCGCCCGTCGGGCCACCGCGCCGGCGCAGCTTGCGCCGCTGCAGCAGGGCGCTCAGATGGCCGATCTTCTTGTAGAGGTTCACGTCACTCATGTGAACCACCTCCTTGGTTGTCTTACTGGTACCGTCAGGACAGGTACCTGTTGGAGAACTTACAGGCACCTGTAATAGATGTCAAGCTGGTACCTGTTGCTTTGCGCGCTCGTGGCGCTCGCCCAACCGACCCACACGGCACCGGTACAGTGGATCTGACGAGAAAGGCCCGACCATCGACGCATCGACCACCCCCGCCCACAGCGCCCGCGTGCCGCTGACGATTGCGCAGTTCACCGACAATTACGGACCGCGCGCGAGCGGCATTTTGTACGCGGTGCAATTCCTGGAGACGAACGTGCTGGACGCCGGGCATCGCTTGGTGGTCGTCGCCCCCGCGTGCGCCGGCCCGAACCCGCTCGCCGGGCATCAAGGACGCCGCGAGATCCGGCTCCCGTCCGTCTTCATCCCCGGGATGCACGTGAACCTGGCGACGGGCAAAGATTTCGATTACCGGCTCGCCCAACTGGTGGCCAACCCGCCGGACGTCATCCATGTGCACGGGCTGGGCCCGATCGGGCTGCTGGGCCTCTGGGTGGCCGAACGGACGGGCAAGCCGCTCATCGTCACCTGGCACACCGACTTCGAGGCGTACGCCGAGCACTACTGGCACCTCGCACCGTTCCTGACAGCGGCGTACCGCGTCCATCAGGCGCGGGTGCTGAAGACGTGGGAACAGGTGCGCAAGTCGTTGCGCCCGCGGCGTCCACGGCGCGGGGCGGCCCAGGTCGAGGTGATGCAGATTGCCGCGTCCATGCTCGCCGAGGCCGATCTGGTCACGACGCCGTCCGACAAGACGGGACGGCGCGTCCTGGAGCTCGCGCCGTCGGCGAAAGTGCGCGTGGTGCCGAACGGGACGGATCCGCTGCCGGACGCCGAGCCTGTCGCGGCTGCCAACGGGCCGCGGCTGCTCTACATCGGCCGGATCGCGCAAGAGAAGGGCATCGACCTGCTCCTGGACGCGTTCGAACTCGTCCGCGACGAGATTCCCGACGCGGAACTCATGATCGTCGGCGACCCGGACGCAGGTGGCGCCGCGCTCGGGCGGCGGCTGCATCGCGCCACCCATGCTGGCGTCGTCCTCGGCGGGCATTTGCCGCGGGAAGCGCTCGGCGCGCATTACGCCAGCGCCGACGTCTTCGTTTTCCCGTCGCTGACGGACACCCAGGCGCTCGTCCTGCACGAGGCCGCGCACGCGGGGCTGCCCTTCGTGCTGGTGGACGACGAACTGCGACTGGTCGTCGACCCGGGCGTGAATGCCGTCCTGGCTAGGGCGAATCCCATCTCGCTAGCCGGTGGGATCATCGAGATGCTGCATGCGCTGGAAGACCCCGAGTTCGCCGCGCGGGCCCACGCCCGCAGCCGCGAACTGGCCGCGCGCTGGACGATCGCGGGCCAGTCGCGGGAAGTCATCGAGCTTTACGAGGCCCTGGCGGCCGGACGCCCAATCGAGCTGACGCACGACCTGCATCCTGATCTGGGCCGCCGGATCTTCCCGCAGCGAAAGGTGACCGCGACGTTCGAGAAGCTGTAGGGAAGCGCTGGAGCAGTGCCAAAACCCACCGGGCGTGATCCTC
>JGI20166J26741_11511473_pt1 | contig 12590 bp, 6 predicted proteins | sample TergutCu122P5_FD_26741 | JGI IMG/M metagenome (IMG submission 26741) | reverse complement strand
CAGAGAAACGGCACGAATGCGCAAATATGGGGAAAGTAAAACGACTCGAATTATGATGGCAAGTGTACCGCACGTCACTTCCGGTTTGGGACTTAGAAAACTTCGGGCCGATGGATTTTTGTTGACACGAGTGTACCAAGATACATTTTAAATAATATGTAAGCTCTTTTTCGAGGCTCTAATGCTGCAGCAGTTTCATTTTCTCTGAACACAATCACAGCCACCCGAAATTTTTTGTAGTTCAGTGTTTTACATAAACACCAGTCTGCAGACACCTCACAGCCAAATGAGTAAATACTAAATTATAGAATAAAATATAAATAAAAGCACAAACAAGCACAATACTTAAATATTACTGGTATATTTTTTATATACATCTGTTGAAATCAAAACCTAATTTCGTACCTTAAAACATCAAAATTAATGCCCCTGCATCAAAATAATCCCTTAAAATGTGGGTAAAAACAAATTACAGCCAATTAAAATTGATCTGCAAAAACAAAAAAATTAATGCCACATTGTGTAATAAGCAATGTCATAAGGTTGACAAATAAAATAGATTAAAACAGATATTGCAGGGTCCAGGGTTACAGAAAAGAGCAAATTTCAGTTTATGGATGGCAAACACTACAAGGAACATGCTGCCTCCATCTCCTGGGTAAATAACATTTTGACAGGCACAATGCCTCAGTTTTAAATGCTGGTACTAGTATTTTGGAAAAAACATTCTGCTTTCACCTTGAAGCTTCCTTACTTTTAAAATTATCCCTCTGCCTATGGGGGGAGTAGAGGTATAGCTCCACCCATTCATAATCTCAAAACTAGATTGAGATGAGTCACCAGCAACACACACCAGCTGCTTTACTGGTGGAGAAAGAGCCCCTTGTATGTGCAGCCTAGTGACTACCTAGGTACAGCCCAAACAACAGTGAAGGACATAAAAGGAATTGGAATAACCAGAAATGTTATGAAAAAAACAACAGTAACTTTCTTACCATTTACACAAAATCAATATATATTTTTACTTTCAATATAAAAGTAACGTCAGGTGGTAACTGAATGATCTGTAAAATAAATATATTAAAATTCTATGTATGTAAATAAACACTAAAAACATTGTTACAATATTGAACATTTGGCAATGCCAGAAATATATACATATACAAAGAGAGAGAAAGCCATCTGCTTAGGTCAAATAATTTAGAAACTGAAGGCTTGAAAACCAGCTTACTCAAATATTCAAATATTCAAATATTCTTTGTCAAATTCAAGAGTAAGTCCACCATTACCTCAACCACCAATCAATAAAAACACCCTTCTAAACCTTCCTGTACAGTCACAGACAGTTTGTAATTAACACATCTAACTAATCTTTGTTAACTGCCCTTGGGGCCTGCCCAAGAATGTGGGTGCCACAGGCAGGCTAATAATACAGCACCCCAGACAAGCTAATAATTTGGCACCCCCCTTCACACCAACATTCTGTAAACTGTTTCAGCCCACAGCAGGGCTGTTGAACATTTCAGAGGCCACGTGCTAAAAATGCCAGTAAGTTCTGCATAAATCCTTTTGCATGTGGAAACCTGAGTTTACTAGCACCATATTTCTGAATATTCCAGTGATGTCTTAGCATTCCAGGCAGCTGCCAAGCTGATCACCCCTTAACCCAGCCCTAAATGCCCTCTACATACATTTTAAAAAATATTATTTGCAGAGAAAGGGACAAATGTCTGTATATGAAGGTGTGCATAGCGACACCACTTACGAATGTGTTTTACATAAGCTCTTTGCTTGAAATACAACGAAGTTTGGTACATATTACTACTTAAGTAAAGGACAGCCTGTCGTATTTTGAAATGATTAATTGATAGAGACCATCATCAGACACGAACACATCAGTATGCTACACAGTAAATACAGTTGTGTTCGATGGTGGTGCTTATTGATTCATTGTTTCATATTAGTGTTCTGTACATGTATGGCAGCTTATTTTGACAACTCATCATCGGGCCAATGGCCATCTACTTAACTCCATGAAGCACAGCCCTTCACGAGCAGCCAGCAGTTTCTCAGCCAGTCAATAAATTCCCTGTATTTTACAGAACCTGGAAGTTCATTACTGTTTTCACAAGAGCCTGCCACTTGTCCCTATACTCAGCCAGATCAATCCCATTCCTACCCTCGCATCCTGGTTCTTGATGATTCATTGTAATATGTTCTCCCATCTGAACCTGTGTCTTCCAAGTGGTCTCTTTCGCTCAGGTTTCCCTACAAAAACCCTGTATATACATTTCCTCTTCACCATATATGCCTCATGCCCCATCCATTTCATGCTTCATGAACTGATCACCCAAGTCATATTTCGTGAGAAGTACAAATGATTAAGACCCTCACTATGCCATCACCACCAGTCCCATTACCTCCTCCCTCTTAGGTCCAAGTATCTTCTTCAGCAGCCTATTCTCAAACAGCTTCAACCTACTTTCCTCTGTCAATATGAAAGACCAAATCTCACACCCATACAAAAGATACAACAAAATTACAAGTCTGCATAGTTTAATTTCTGTGTATTTTTGGATAGAAAACTAAGGCAAAAGACTCTGTACCAAACTGTAATAGGTACTCCCAGAGTCTGATATAATTTTGTACCAAATTTTAAATTTTCTTTGTCTCCCTTCAAATACCATAGGAAAAAAAACTATAATTAAGAGATTTCACGCAGCTTTCTTTTCTAGTATGAGAAACTTTCTGATGCTGGAAGACTTCCACAAACAAAACTTTTGAGACTGATGCTTCAGCTAATAGTCAATTAAAAATAAGAAATAGAAGAACAGTAATCACAGAGAATCACAATGCTAACAAAAGGGCAAGTTACGTTTAAGATGGTACGACAACATTATTCTGACAATACATGCAACTTAACCGAGATACCATTATGAAATGCATAACTCTGGCTTGCAATATCAATTGCAGTAACACTGTAACATGTCTGTACCAGTGACAGTAACTGCTATCTATGACTGTACTCAGATCCCCTAGCTACACAGAACAAAAGGTTAAATTTTGAGATTTCAGTTTCTCATGGCAGTTAATACAAGTGAAGATTATGGTTATCCACTGCCTAGCAGCCAGTGTCAGCAATTTATCTAGTCCTTGCATAAATAAATACATTTAACAGGAACAATGGTACTGTATCAGCCAATACCATTGCTTAGGACACATGACAGATTGGTGGCAGTGAGGCACAGAGAACTCCAACACAGCTCTAAAGCTAAACTTCATAACTTGTCCAGTGTTGTCATGTGTCCTTAGAACAAGGAAAGGATATTAGGACTAGACTCACTGCTCACACTATAGCTAATGATGTTTTGGAAACTACTTCTGCCTCCACCTCCACCTGAATGAGGCAGCATGTTCCACCAAAACATCAGGAACTAGATACCAGACCACAAGGTGACAACAATCTTCATTACATTAAATTTATGGAGAAATGTTGACAGGATATACTACACAAAACAAGATTACATTACTTTACACACAAAACTGTCACTCTGCCTTCATGAGAATTTAAAATGCAGTGCTGATCACGGATTGGTTGTACCAGTACAAATCTTAAACTTAACTTATTACAAGGAAGAGAGGAGAGCAATCAAAAGCAACAGAACAAAACCTGCAATAGCTTACTGTTAATGCCCAATTTTCATATGCTGTAGGGGATGTTTTCCCCAGATCACATCCACAGCTACACACCATATAACATTGGAGAGAAGTTCCAGAAAAGCAGAACATATAGAAAATCAGCATGTTCACAATAATTAATATAATACAGTGCATGTAAATGCAATTTTAATGCCAAGAAATAACACAAGAAAATGAATGAGCTTTAAAACAGTTAGGCTTTAGGTGTTCTATTACAAATTAAGAAAGCAGTCAACACCTGCAACATTTAGGCCTAAATCATTCCACTGTTAAACATTCAAAGAAAAAAAATTACATTAACTAGGATTAAAGATTCCCTCTGTACAAAAACATATATTCAAGGCACCAACATCATTGTGCAAACTTGGTATTAATTCCTGAAAATGAAATAGTGCTGTCCAAAGCAACATTATATGAAGTATAGCTGTATACGTTCTACCATAAAGTAACCACCTAACATACATGCTTCATCTGTGAAGTTTCTAACCTTTATTCAGGAAATGCCTGATCTGAATCTTGGTTGGAATATTATCATGGAGGTTCTTCACGGTCTTCCACAGTTCCTCTACACATACACCAGGGTAGTGCATCAAATTAGACCACAACTGTTTCCTTGCACATTCCACATTCCTTACAACCAACCATCCTACTATCTGGTACTATACAGTCTGAGGTGCTGGCAGCAGTTAAATAAACTATAAATATTAAGATAAATGCATAAACAAACAGATGAAGACTACAGCAGATCACCTTTTCCTGTAAAAAGGTCAGAGTGGCATTTAATTGTTAAAATATAATGGAAAAGAACTTGTACTGCTGACACCCTAAAGTTGAAAACTGGGCCCCCACAGCATTTTGATCTGTTGCTGGCACCCCTCAGGGCACAACTGGGCCCAAAAGAACTCTGATGTGTTGATGACACCATTAGGTTTAAAGTGGGCCCAACTGAGCTCTGATGTATTTACAGCATTAAGTTCAAAACTGGACCCGACTGAACACACAAGAGAGAGAACACCTGTTTTACATTCAATTGCTAGTCAGGCCAGAGAACAGCTGTCCCAACAAAGGCTGCTATGGTTTACCTGTTTCTCTAGGTCATCACCCTGACCATGTTTCAATACTTTGACAATGTAAGTAAATGCCTTGTGCAATGCTTCAAGACCAGAAATTTGAGGGTTTGATTTTTTAAAAAATACACTTACAAACAAAATACCTCTTTAGTTTTTCTAAAAATTTAATCAAATAAAATTTGTCAGTTTGTTCATAAATTAAGTTATAAAAAATTATTCACATACTCTGATATATAGTTAGGCCTATGAATTGTATGCATTATATAAAATGCAGTTAAAATATTTATATTACATAATCTTACATGCTGCTGAAGATCCTTGGAACATCTGATCACCTTTCTATCAGTACACGCTACTTACGTATTAAGTTACTATTCACAGTTTAGGTCACTGTAGATAAGTTCACTATGGTGTTGCATTTGCCAAAACAAGGTACCGCACAGTCAAACTTCATAATTATTGCATCAGTATCTAGCGGTGGATATCGCTCCACCAGCAGTCCAGTGACTATAAAATTTGCTTACTTTGGCTGGCCAGTGCCGGGACTGCTGGAACTCAAGTCTTGTTACACATGTTCCCACTTCTTCTATCAAATTTCTCACTATAATAAATCTCAAATCTCAGTGAGAAAAATAACAGAATCCAACTGTTTAATATTGTAAGGTCCAGCAACTGTAAAAAAAGTTCTGTCTTTCAAATGAAAGTATGTCAACTCAATGAACAGCTGCTTGCCATGCAAGTACTGTGTGTTTGTTGTAGCTTTCAAAACTTAGTCGCTGCAATGCATTTTTCTTTTCACTGCAGAAATTTCCCTCTGTTGGTGGTCTGTTAGTACTGCAGAGCATTCAAAATTATCTTTCATGTTCCAACACAACTGCAGTTAACCCTTCCCTGCTCCTTTCTTGTGTGTCAGCCCTTTACAGTTTCAGTTTTTTAAGTCAATGGGCATGTACTTTCAGAGATTACTTTTTAACACTGTGTCTTGTAAAGTTACTCCTAGCAATAAATAAACTACATGAGACTTGAGGTATGGGGTGTCTATAAGATTGCCTCCTGGAACATGACACCCAGCACCCTTGTACAAACATATACCAACATCTGAGAGAAGCCTGCTGCCTTCATCTTCAGGGTAGAATAACAGGCTGAATTGGGAAAAAGTGGCACAGATATAGGGAAGGGAAGGACAAGGGTGAACCAACAGGAAGTTAGAAACATCAGCTCTTTAAAGAACTAAAAGAATGGGAGAAGTGATCGTGACTACTTAGTATTGAACCTTCAACACCCCATCCAGCCAGATGCTGGTATCTAAAATGCACTGGCAAATAGCCCAGCATGCCATATGCTGATGTCTGTGTGTTTACTTGATAGCAATTTAAATGTCCATGCCACATGCAAAAACTCTCGCTGTCACAAAATACAACTGGCACTTACATCAGTCCTCCAAAGGTTAAGGATACAGAAGGCAGTAACGGCGCATTTCAAGGTGTTATACACCTAGCTGTACCAGTGAGAACAAGAAAAACAAACCTCAGCTGGGATTATAAATAAGTACCAACTAACTACAAGTCCAAACACCAACCTGTTAGGTGATTATCTTAAAATTTCTATTTGTGCAGAACCAATTTTAAAGCCGTAAGTTTTCTCCTATCTAGGTAAGCATTATCTAGAAATCCTGGAAGCATATGACCACATCCTGTATCCCCCACTGGAGTAAGAGAAATGTATCATATTGCTGAACTGTGACAAATGAACTCTGAAGCTGACCATATGATTTAATACATTTCAAATTCATGTTTTTCTCATCACATATCTTTTAGTAATCTAATTTACTCTGAAAGCTAAACATAATAAAATATAACAAAGGTCAAATGTGATGTGTCACCATGCAGTCTGGTTGGTAGGCAGATACCAATGTGGCCAACAAACCTGCTGCCTCTACTACCACAGATGAACATCATGTCAGAAGGTTCCTCTAAAATTTTGGTAAACATCTATCACACTGTGCACCATCACATCCCAAAAGAATGTTTAATTCATTGTCTTGAACAACTCACATCTACAGAAACACAAAGTCATTACAGATACATGCTTCAGCATGGCTTCTCAGACACATTCGTTTCAAGATACTTAGGTCATTACCTGATTTTAGGCTTTCACAGTATTTCATTGGTGATGTTTATCTAAAAGATGGCATTGTGTGCAAGTGGGCTCTGTTACCAACAATTTGGACAAACTGCCTCAAATTTCAGGGTCAAAGTAACTGGGATGAGGATATAATCAAGCTCTAAGCAAAATCACAGGAGAGTGGTTACTGACTTTATTCTCTGCTGCTCTCTTACTACTATGTGTTCAAGGCTCCATCTCCTTTCCCCTTGTAGTTATTAATGTGTGACCATATTCTCTCACTCTACCTTTGTAACCTGGCTGCATCCTCATCCCAACCATTTTCACCCTGAAGATGAGTCACCTCTTCCTCTTAAACAATGGCAATACTGATCACTTCCACAAGATGACATCATTCAAAACCAGGACCAACAATACTGCACAAAAGGGAGGAAGCTCAGCAAAACAGTATGGATAAATACAGTACATAAATTACAAGAAGTAAAATGCAGCTGTTATGCAAGTGGACAAAATATCTGAGCAGTTTGAATCCAACACAAATGCTGGAATACCACAACAAGTTACTGTTACAAACAGAATGCACATAAACTGTAAAAGAACACTGTGTAAATACTGAAGAAGCCACAGAGACTCTTTAAAACAGTTCGGATGAAATCTTACATCATTTCAAAAATTTCACAACTCCTTGATATTTTGCTGGTACCAGATGTTAGCTGATCAAGTGCCCACTATATGAGTAGGCAGTGCAAGCTCAAACTTTCCACAGGATGCTGCAACCTATCGTGCAGCATGGCGCTCTTAAGACAGAATATCTGTGCATAGCCTGATGAGACTAGTGCTTCATTTGCATGTGATACATACTAACCATCTACCACCATGGAGCAGGCTCCTTCTTGAGAGGCTAACAGTCCCTCAGATTTTCAACATATTCCCCAAATTTATGTAACCCAAAGGTTCATTACCACTTTCACAACAGCGCATCACCTGTCCCTGTCCTAAGCAGACGAACCCAGTCAATGAAGTCCCACAGTATATCTTTAAGATCCATTCCAATATTCTCCCACCCCAGTCTTCAAAGTCATCTCTTTCCTTCAGGTCTCCCCATAAAAAGCCTACATGCCTTTCCCTTCTTACCCCTATGTGTCACATACCCCACACATCTCTCCTCCTCATTTTGATCACCTAAAAAACATCTGGTGGGGACATAAATAAAGAAACTCCTCATTGTGAAGTCATTTTGTATGTATGAATGTATTCTTATTGTTATGTTTATGTATTCTTATCGTCATGCAAGTTCCGTTCTGTGTATTCTGTTTCACTGTGTTGTTCTGTGTATTGTTTCTGTGTAAATGTGTGCTGTACTACTGCCACTGGGTGTCAACCCAATTGCAGTTAACAAATATATCATATCTCCAGTCTCATATTACTCCTTCCCTCTTAGGAACAAACATCTTGCTCAGCACCTTATTTTCACACACTCTCAGATTTTGTTCTGCCATTAAAGTTAGGCAAGTTTCACACCCACACAAAACAAAACTATACATTTTAATCTTTATGTTTATAGACAGCAGTATGTCACATGCCTATTCAATATTAAATAATTCATTTTCACACACCAGTGACAGCACCTGTCAAATCATTTATTTATGTATGAGTTCTGAGGTTCCCACAGCAGTGACTACGAAGATTAGTGTCCCAAGAAAGTGATGTCATGTGGGGCTGGTAAACACATACACACATTTCAGAGAAATCTGCAACATTCATCTTCCCTAATGATGGAGGCAGCAAGTTACCATGAAATGCTGGTGTGTACCTGACCACATGACACCACGTCCATGAAAACAGTAACCTTAACATTCATTTACATACTTTCCAAGTCATACATTAAGATGAGCTCCATTAGTTATCTTGTTTTCTTCATATCACAGATATTTATGAGTGGGAGTCAGAGGAGAATAGTTATGTGCTACTGCTTCCAGCGCTGTTAGCATTCCAGCTAGCCTACTGTTATGCAGAAAACAGGTTCTAAACAAAGAAATGTTACTGTGTTAATGCATGTAATGTACCCAGTGACTTCAAATGCATTAACACAGCCCATTATTTTACAATGAGGCCAGCATAGTGTGGTATTTTGTTCTGAGGTATCCCTTCAACATGAAATCTGGAAGAACCCACAACAAAAGTGGCTGAAATAGGAGTTAGATTTTTAATTGTGGGAAGCATGCTTTTCAGGAAACTGCTCAATCACATGCCAGACTTCTTGGATTACAACACGAGGAAAACGTTTACCAAAAACACAGACTGGAGTACAGAAATAGCTGCTAAGTGAAATGAAGACACACAGCTTGTGTGGAAGAAATAATCAAGGGGAACTCGCACTAAATGGACACATGCTATGAGGCTAACCTAGAAATTAGTTCACTTGGTGTTTGTGTCATATTACAGAAATAACTCTATGCAAGAAAAATGTACTGTCAGTGGATGCATCATAACTGAAAATAGCATCTGAAAAAGTAAAATTATAAAATGCTTTAGTACTTTTCCAGTGGTGTTGCCTACTACACTTCTGTCACAGGTGATGATATAGAGACTTTTAAATGTCAGCCTCAAACAAACAACTGGGTCTCCAATCACCCAATATCTCCACGTGGACGAGAAAAGACCAGCAAATGTTGGCTAACATGACACATGAAACTGAATAAACTACTTCTGTACAAAAGTGGACAACAACACAGACAAATAAAGTAGTGAAAAGCTTAAAGAAAGGCAGCAAACAACACTCCAATCTTCACCCATAGGCCTACCAACACCAGACATTTTTCTGCAAAACACACCAACAAATCTTCCACCACTCAAATTCAGTCTGGACAATTTACAGAAATTCGCTGGTATAAATTACAGGAAATGATGCAATGACGAGGAAGACAGAGACAAAGTGGTGGAACCTTGTGTACAGTCCTCCTCATCCTCAGATGATGATGATGATGATGATGATGATGATGCTGAGGAAACCGAAGTTGTGTTTCAGGCTACAAGACCCAGGGATTCGTAGAATTTCTTGAATTTTACTGGACCTCCAAATGGCGTTAACCGTTCAGCTGCCTCTTATATAAATGTGGAATCTTCTCCCTTTTCAACCTTCATTCTCTTTTTTAGGCAGGTCTTTCAAATTATTCTAAACGAAACAAACTGCTACTTCCATCAATACATGTCATCTAGAACTACAGGAAGCACTTCAGCACAACCACCTAATGTACACATTTTTTGGACTTATGATTCAAATGGGGCATGACCAGTGTCACAGCCTCAAAGATTATTGGTCCAGAGAGGAGCAGTACTGCACTCCATTTTATTCAAACGTAATGGCACGCAATCGCTTCTTCCACAATCTTTGATCCCTTCATTTTGAAAACAATGACGACCCTCCAAACCATGACAACCCAGACGACAGATTTTGGAAAATACGAAAGATTTTTGACACACTAAACAAAAAATTTTGTGAACTGTAAAATCTGACAGAACACCTTGCCGTGGATGAAGTGATCGTGTTGTACAAAGGAATAGCAGTCTTTCAGCAATATATTCCAAAGAAACATAAAAGATTTTGCATCAAAATTTACAAACTTTGCGACTCTCTGGGCTACATGTATGACACGAGCGTGTATTTAGGCAAGCAACGGCAGCATGCCACAGCTCAAATAACAGCAACGCATGGAACAGTGCTGCAAGTTAATCAAAGAGTTGAGGGACTGGGCCACAAAATTTTCATGGACAATTATTTCACCTCACCTGCTCTGTTTGATGATCTGTTCAATGAAAAATCAATGCATGTGGAACAGTCCACAATGACAGGCATGGAATGCCATGAGATATTGGACCAAAATCTCTAAAAATGAAAAGGGGGGACATAGCAACACGAGTCAGGGGAACCCTAAAGGCTGTTTGCGGGAAAGACAGGCAGGATGTGTACATTCTGACAAACATGCACGCTCCCCCCGTTGAAAGAAATTTCAACCAAGATTCTGGCCAGGCTATCAAACCTCATGTTGTAGAAGACTACAATGCATACATGTGGTTTGTGGACAAGTCAGACAGAATGGTCAACAGCTACAGAATTGTCTCCAGAACATGGAAGTGGACTAAGAAACTGTTTTTTCACTTAACAGACATGACCATTCTAAATGCATTTCTTATACACAAGTCATGTGGTGGCAAAATTACGCACAAAAATTTCCATGAAATTCTCATTCGTGAATTGATTATCCATTCGCAAGAGGAAAATGTGACAGTCAGTGGCATTTCAAGGGGCAGACCAAGTCCAACTGCATCCCAGCACAGTCAACTAGAAGTAAAGCATTCACAGCATTGGCCTTCCAAAGGAAAACAAGGGTGGTGTCGGGTGTGTTCGCTGCACAAGCAAACACGGAGCACACTGTATTTCTGCTGGAAGTATGATGTTGGTCTGTGCGTAGTGAACTGCTCTGAGAAATGGCATACGCGTGTGAACCAGACACAAAGAGAAGCGATGACTGTGGTGACGTGAGGAAAATTATATCATTGTACAGTGCGGACAGAAAACATTTGCCATGTAAATAGGTGTTGTATACTCGTATGTACATAACATCACACATGCCAGCAGTGTAAAGCATGGGGTAAGTACATAAAAAAGTCACAGAAATGTAAAAATATTTCATGCAAAATAACTTTTGAATCTATCACAAAGTTTCGTGAGTACAATTTATTGCTAAAACTCGACATTTCGTCGATTAATGTAAAATTTTATTCTCTTTCAAACAGTTTTTATTTCATAATTTTATGTTATACAGAGCAGAAAATATATCTGTTTTTGTGGAGGCCTACAATTTCAAGATTTAAATGCCCAAAAAATTCTGGCCACCAAGGAACTACTGGCTTTTAAAAGTCAGTACTTTAAAGGTTAATTATATCATTAATGCACAGTACAATTATAATTCTATTAAATGCTTCATTGAGAAATGTGATAAGGAAGAAAATGTGGAAGTAACTGTGGCTGCTATTACTTCCTATTCAAAAAGAAGAGTGTGAAATATTTTGTCCAATGTCACGTATTCACCCAGTCACTGCCAAGCCAGTGCCTCAGTGATAAACTAACCAGTCCATATTTCCCACTGTTCCAAATTTATGTAAAAATGTTTCATTCACAATAATATTTGGTAGCAACAGTAATTCATATACAATATCTAAGCAGTCAGACAGGTGTACATATACATATTCTTCACAATATAGAAATGCTGGTCGGACAAAAGAAATAAAAAAAAACATGGATCAACAGGGAAAGGCACATGCCAAGGAAATCATTGTGCACATGCATACCATAGGTTCGTCATCCCTGCCCCAGACAATCAATTTTATGACTTTTTCCACCCTACATATTCCATTAAGCCATGTCCAAATGTTTGATAATGGTGTATTATAAAAACATGTTTATTATTTTGGACACAGTCCATCATCTTGCATTTCTTCAAAACAGAATTTCTGTCATCACATGTTAAAGTTCACAGTGAGTTGGACTGCTTACAAACAGCTAGTCTCATTCTTAACTCCTGCTGATATCTGATATTAACTACAAGGTGGTTCAAATATGACCGGGACTGATTTGTGTGTAAACAAGCCGCACTGCGCAGCAGCTGTGCGACCTTGAGAGAGTGAAGCCACAAC
>JGI20166J26741_11511362_pt1 | contig 12592 bp, 11 predicted proteins | sample TergutCu122P5_FD_26741 | JGI IMG/M metagenome (IMG submission 26741) | reverse complement strand
CCGGCAGGTAATCGGAACCATACCGTTGTTCCGCAGCCGGCGCCGCTCTGGGCCCCAATTTTGCCGCCGTGGGCTTCGATGATCTTTTTGCAAATATACAATCCCATCCCGCTGCGCCCGGTGATCCTGCTTTTGCGGTCTATGTACCGCGCAAAAACCTGGTCCAATATTTCCGGTTCCATGCCTTCGCCGTTATCGGTCACCCGCACTTCCTGCCACTCGTCCCTGGCCTTCAGCGTTATGGTGATGACCCCTTGCTTCGTGTGCCGGGCGGCGTTGGACAGCAGGTTTAATAAAACCTGCGTAATGGCTTCTTTGTCAGCATAAACCTCCGGCAGCGCGCCGGCGACTATAAGATCAAGCCGGTTGTTGTTTTCATTGAGCTTAGGATAATTATCATGAATTACTCCCCGTAGCAAATCGGGAAGCGAAATGAGATTTTTCCGTATTTGAAAGCGCCCGCTCTCCAGCGCGGTCGTATCCAAAAGCTGGCTCACCATCCGGTTAAGCCGGTCTGATTCAGAAATGATCCGAGTTAAAAAGTAATTCATTTCAGGGGCATTGAGCGATTTTTTTTCAAGCTCATGCCGTGTATACCGCGCGTTGTTGGCAATGACGGTAAGCGGCGTTTTCATTTCATGGCTGACATTTTCCAGAAATTCCGTTTTAAGTTTATCCAGTTCCTCCAACCGCTTCTGCCTATTGTTGTAAATGCGGGCGTATTGCAGTACAAGTAAGATCAGGGCAATGCCGGCAATGCTGATACCCGCGATCACTTCTATTACGTGAACTCCTTCGGTAGGAGGCATTCTCACGCTGCCGGGGAAATAAAAAGCAACCAGGCAGCAAGAGACATATAGCGCAAATTCCGCTATAATAAGTCCTGTCCTCAATTTACCCTCCGTTACAACCCCTGTGAACAAAAACGCGAGTATAAAAAAGAACGGCATACTGCCTCTGTACCCCGACTGAAAGAAAAAAATCATAGGAAATATAATAAAAAACGCAAAGATCACGATTAAAACAGAAATCAGGCGTAAATGGCCATATCTGCGATGAAACCATAAAGCGGCACAACTCCCGGCAATCAAGAGGAGATCGCAAGCGACGATGGCCAGATTTCTCCCGAAAATCATATTTGCCAGCGCGTACGCGATGCCCACGACAATACCGGTATAGACCGCGATATAGCACATAAGATAGAATCCCTGTATACGAATATCAAGATCCGGATCAATTACGGCCAACCTGAATTTTAATAACCGGCTTTTTCCGGGATGGGTTGTTCCGTTATTCAAAAGAACCGCCTTCTTTTCATGGGCTTCCACATTTATCATAACTTTTTACCTGTTCCGTTGACAGACATCGGTGCCGCTGTGGTTAATTGTACCACATCGCCGTGAGTATTGTAAAGATAATCAACAACACTAAGAACTACCTGGCGATACAGACGGAGCGTTACGAAAACAAGTTCAAAACACCTCAACATCGCCTATATCGGCGGCGGCTCGCGCGGCTGGGCCTGGACGTTTATGACGGATCTGGCGCTGGATTCGGAACTCGGCGGCACGATACGGCTGTACGACATCGACCATTCAGCCGCGGAAAACAACGCGATTATTGGCAACGCCCTGTCCGCCCGCCCCGAAGCGCCGGGAAAATGGGAATACGTCACGTCGCCGTCGCTCGCCGAAGCGCTGACCGGCGCCGATTTCATCGTGATTTCCATATTGCCCGGCACATTTGACGAGATGGAATCCGACGTACACCTGCCGGAGAGGCTGGGCATCTACCAGTCCGTGGGCGATACGTCAGGCCCGGGCGGTATTATACGCGGCTTAAGAACCGTGCCGATGTTCGTGGATATAGCGAAAGCCGTGGAAACATACGCGCCGGAAGCCTGGGTAATCAATTACACGAACCCGATGGCGCTCTGCGTAAAGGCCCTTTACGAAACCTTCCCGAAGATAAAGGCTTTCGGCTGCTGCCACGAGGTCTTCGGCACGCAGGAAGTGCTGATGGGCATAGCCGAGGAAGTTTGCGGCTTCGGCGATATAAGCCGTTCCGATATACATGTGAACGTGCTGGGCGTCAACCATTTCACCTGGTTCGATTACGCATCCTGCCGAAACATCGACCTGTTCCCAGTGTACCACGCTTACGCGGACAAGCACATGACCGACGGTTACACGAAAGGCGACGAGAACTGGTCAAATTCCCATTTCGGCTGCGCCAACATAGTCAAGTTCGATTTATTCCGTGAATATGGCCTGATCGCCGCCGCCGGAGACCGTCACCTGGCTGAATTCATGCCGGGCGGCAGGTACCTGAAAGACCCCGGAACCGTCACATCCTGGAAGTTCAGCCTCACACCCGTGAGATGGCGCAAGGCGGACTTGGAACGCAGGCTGCAAAGGAGCCGCGATCTTGTTTCAGGCAGAGAACAGATGGAACTTAAATCCTCCGGGGAGGAAGGCATAGATCTGATCAAAGCCCTGTGCGGGCTCAAAAGGGTCATCAGCAACGTCAATATCCCCAACACTTGCGGGCAAATATCCAACCTTCCCCTGGCGGCCGTCGTCGAGACCAACGCCATGTTCGAAAGAGACGCTATCAGCCCGGTCGCCGCGGGCGCTCTGCCGGAAAACGTCTTAAGCCTGGTGCTGCCTCATGCCGAAAACCAGGAGATCGTTTTTAAGGCCGTGATATCCTGCGATATGGATTTGACAGTGCGCGCTTTCCTAAACGACCCATTGGTGGAAGGCCGAGCCGCCGAGGAAGAAGTAAGGCTTCTGGTCAGGGATATGGCGCGGAATACCATGGGTTACCTGCCGGAGGCATGGCGCGGGTATTTTTAAGCCGAATCACGCCGGGGTAATCTGCCGTATCAAAAACGCACGAGATGATATAACTCCAGCTTAAACCACGCGCTATGCGCGGGAGAACGGAATAGCGGAAACGCTACTTACGATGAAGTTCAATAATGAAAATGTGTTCAATACTATTTCCCTTTAAGCATTGACGTTATCCACTCACGTCCAGTAATGCTTTTCACGGTGCTATTACCGATATTTGGAAGCACGGTGCAGAGCTTGGCGTTTCGGTGCGATAATAGAGAAAAATTCACCATCAATCGGGTCTGATGCCCCAAAGACATAAAAAGAAAAAAGACAGAATTTTATTAAATAGTCAGATTCTGTCTTTTTTACTTCTGAACCACACCGGAAATTTCAAGAAATTTTTAAAACGCCTTTTTTGGCCATCGCCCTTTTCGCCGCCTCGACGATATTGGCGGCGGTGAGGCCGAAGTGGCGCTGCAGGTAGTCCTGCGGGCCGACCTGGCCGAATTCTTCGAACACGCCGACGCGCTCGAATGGGACGGGGCAGGGGGTGACGATTTCCGACAGGATGACCTGGGCGACCGCGTCCGCAAGGCCGCCGATGACGTTGTGGTTTTCGGCGGTGACGACCGCGCCGGTGGCTTTGACGGATTCGATGATGGTTGCCGCGTCGGCGGGCTTGACCGTGAACATGTCAACGACGCGCGCGGTGATGCCCTCGGATTTAAGGATTTCGTGCGCTTCCAGCGCCTCGCCGACCATCAGGCCGCTGGCGATTATCGCGACGTCCGCGCCCTCGCGCAGCACGTTGGCGCGGCCGATTTGTATATCCGCGTCGTCGCTGTAGATGGCTTTGAACTGCTTGCGCGTTGAGCGGTAGTATGTCAGGCCCGGCCTGTCCTTTATCGCGGGCAGCACCTTGCGCAGCATAACGCCGTCGGAGATATCCAGCACGGTGGAGCCGGGGACGGCGCGCATAAGCGCCATGTCCTCGAAGGGCATGTGCGTGCCGCCGTTATAGGCCGCGGTGACGCCGGCGTCCGAGCCGAAGATGCGCACGCTGTTGCGGCTGTAGCCCACGGAGAGGAACACCTGGTCATAGCAGCGGCGCGACGCGAACGGGCCGAACGAGTGCGCGTAAGGCTTTTTGCCGGTCAGCGCCATGCCTGCCGCGATGCCGATCATATCCGCCTCGGCGACGCCGCAGTTTATGGCCTGTTTGGGGTTGGACTTCCAGAGATTGTAGCCGCCGGAGGAATTCATCAGGTCGGCGTCCAGGTAGACGACGTCCTTATCCGCCGCCGCGAGCTCGGCGATGGTCTTGCTGAAAATCTCTTTATGCGTGACTTTTTCCAGGGTGCCGTCGTAGATTACTTTATCCGTCATATTCATTTCCATCGCCTCCTTATAGATTACCTTGATTTTCCAGCGCGGCCAGCTGCTGTTCCAGCAGCGCTATCGACGCGTCCGCCGTTTCCGGGGAGATGTTGATGTGGTGGTTGAGCTCCGTCGCCTCGACAACCGGTATGCCGCTGCCTTTGACGTTTTTCATTATAATGGCGCTGGGCTTGCCGATTCCGGCTTTGGCCGCGGCTTTCGCGGCGGCGATGGCGCCGCTTATGGCCTCGACGTCGCTGCCTTCGATAGTTTGCGCATACCAGCCGAAGGCCTCGAATTTCCGCGCGAAATCGCCCATATCCAGCACTTCGGCGGTCGTGCCGTCCAGCTGTTTGCCGTTTACATCCACGAACATGATAAGATTATCCAATTTATGGGCGGCGGCGAACATCGCGGCCTCCCAGACCTGGCCCTCGTTGCATTCGCCGTCGCCGACGAACAGATACGTCCAGTTGGGCCTGCCGTCCAGCTTATGGCTTAAGGCGATGCCCACGGCCTGCGACGCGCCCTGCCCCAGCGAGCCGGTCGTCGCGTCAATGCCGGGCGTCTGGTTCCTGTCGCAGTGGCTGGGCAGCCGCGTGCCGGGAATGTTCAGCGTTTCCAGCCATTCCATAGGAAAATAGCCCTTCAGCGCGAGCGTGGCGTAAAGCGCCGGGCCGGCGTGGCCCTTTGACATGACGACCCAGTCCCGCTCCGGCCAGCCCGGGTTCGCGGGGTCTATGCGCAGCTCGCCGCCGTACAGCACGGCCAGCGCGTCCACAACGGACATCGCCCCGCCGATATGTCCGAAGCCCCTCTTCTTAAACTCCTTCATCGACTCGATCCTGATGCGCAGCGCGAATTTCATCAGTTCGGTCTTTTTTGCATTGTCCAAATGACCACCCGCTTATCCATGTAAAATTGTATTTTCTAAATATTCCTATAAATATACCATTTTTTAGCGGCAATGTCAAATTAAGATTGAGTGACAGAAACAAGTGACATAAACAAGCACCTTTACATGCATGAACTGGATTGCTTCGGGCATATACGAGCGTGGGCCGCCAAGTCATTTGCCCTCGCAATGACGTGGCTGCAAGCAGCCACATGCCGTCCAGCCGTCATTGCGAGCCCAATTGCGCTTCGTATGCTGATACGTATACGGGCGAAGCAATCCAGTGTGATTTGTAAAGATTTAGGTGACATATTGTACTAAAGGCCAGACGCCAGATAAAACCACACAAGGTTTTTATCCAGCCTCTAGCCTCTTTTTTTTCTAGCCTCCAGCAATGACCCGTGGGGGAATCGAACCCCCGATTCAGCCGTGAGAGGGCTGCGTCTTGAACCGCTTGACCAACGGGCCGCCTGCGCCTGTTCCAACGCGTTCATTATATATGAGCCGCGGCCGGTTGTCAAGTCTTTTAATCTAGAGGCCAGAGGCCAGAGGCCAGATAAAACCGCAACTGTAGGGAACGGTCTTGACCGTTCCGCCTTCGGGGCGCGGCGCGATGTCTTGCACTTCGCTTCGCGAAGCGGCCCGAAGGGCCGGTTTTGCCGGAGGCAAAACTGCAAAAGCATCGCGCCCTACGTTAGCATGGTGGCCGCCTTTACCCCGCCATACCCATTCTGTGGTACCCGTAGGGGCGAACTGTGTTCGCCCGCGGATGCCTTACGGTTGCTGTCATTGCGGGCTTGACCCGCAATCTCCACTACGAACTGGGTTTTGTCGCGGAGGTTAGGCGGTGACCGTAGGGCAAGGGCTCTGCTCTTGCCGTGCCGTGCCGGTTTTATACCATTGTGTTTGCCCGGAATGATTTAAACTTGGAGCGGCTGGAGATTGCGGGTGTCACCCCGGACCTGATCCGGGGCCGCAATGACAGCGGCGGGGGCAATGACAGGGGGCAATGATGGCAGGGGCTGGAGGCGGCGGGAGCAGAGCCCCCGCCCTACGGTGGCACGGTGGGCGACGCGCAACGGAGTGGGGGAGGGCGGCCACGCCAAGTGCTTTCGCGGAGCCAAAGTGGCGCGAAGCGCCAGTTTGCCCCGGAGGGGCAAACCGCAAGAGACCGCCCCTACGGGACTGTAGGGAACGGTCTTGACCGTTCCGCTTTCATAGCGCGGCGCGCGCGGGTCTAGACCCGCCCCTACAAGAGGCCAGAAATGGGAAGAAAAAGCTCTGTAATAAGATTGTCATAAACGATGAAATTACCTTGATGGTCCGCGCGGTAACCGGCCTAACGCCCCGCCTGTCATCAACGCCCCGCCTGTCATCAAAGCCCCGCCTGTCATCCGCCCCGTCTGTCATCCTGAGCGGAGCGAAGGATCTTGCCATTGTTCAGCTAAATCATCGATTTTTATTTCAATACCCGAAACAAGCTGCTTTATGCTGCCGATTCTTCCCCTGAGCTTGATTATGTCAAGCTCATAAATTCATGATACCACCATAAAGCGTATACGATACAATAATGACCATATGCTCATTATTATATCGCAAATTACTTTTATTGTCAAGCGGATGATGCCCAGCCTTTAATATACAATGAAACAATTAAGGCGGTGCGTCATGGATAAGCATGCTGAAAAATACAGGCAGATTGGCCTAAACATTTCCTATTATAGAAGATTAAAAAAACTTTCCCAGGAAGACCTGGCTGAAATGATTCACATAAGCAGGGGCCATCTGAGCCATATCGAAGCGCCAAATATGGTCTCCTATTTTTCAATCGCGACGCTTTTTGATATATCAGACGCGCTTGATATCGAGCCGAAACTGTTGTTCGAATTTAAATAGGGCAGGCGTTTTACAATTCGACACCGCGTAATCATAGCCCAGGGCCGCGGCGAATTTTAGCGCGTCCGCCATTGAAATAAACACGGTGCACGTATTGATGTTGGCGAGAAATGCCACTGCCTTTTCCGCCGGCATTTCTTTGTCCGGGCATTGTTCCATACAGCGCCTGCCCGTCCGTTTTGCAATAATCTAACACATATTCCCGGAAAAAAATATGGAGGCATAAAATCATGGCGAAATTCATAATTAAAGAAGCTTTTTGGGAACTGTTCCCACAGGCGGAGATTTCCATCGTGCTGGCAAAGGGCGTCGATAACACGGCGGCGCACGCCCTGCCGGATATCGCCGCCGGGCTTGAGAAGGCGAACCGGGAGGCGGTAAAATTCCTCACGGAGGATGTTTTCAGCGAGAACGGCGTGATAAAGGTCTGGCGGCAGGCGTATCAGCTGTTTAAGACCAAAAAGGGCGCCAGAAGTTCCGTCGAGGCGCTGCTGAAGCGCGTCGAAAAGGGAAACCCGGTAGGGACGATCAACCCGCTTGTGGATATTTACAACACGGTGTCCCTGACATATGGGCTGCCCTCCGGAGGCGAGGATATCGACGCGTTCGCGGGCGACATGATCCTGACGAAGGCGGACGGCGGCGAAGCGTTCATGGCGCTCGGCGACGACGCCTGCGACAATGCGCTGCCCGGGGAAATCTGCTATAAGGACGACAAGGGCGCCGTGTGCCGCTGCTGGAACTGGCGCGACGGGCAGCGCACAATGCTGACCGAGCGCACGGTCAACGCGTTTCTGATCATCGAGTCCGTGGATCCGGGCCGGCATGATGACCTCATGCAAGCGGCGCGGACGCTGGCGGATCTCACTCAAACGTATCTGGGCGGCAGCGCGGAGATAACGCATGTGAACATCGGCAACAGGGAAATGGAGCTGTAGGGCGCGCCGCCCCGACGCGCCGATTAAGTTTAGCCTTGATTTTTCAGGCGCTTTCCGTTATAATGACACGCGTACAATAAAGCGCGGGAGGAAAAAACTTGGAAAATGTATTTGATACCCTGGCCGAGCGCGGGTTTATCGAGCAATGCACCCACGCGGAGGAGATAAAGGCGCTGCTGGGCCGTGAGAGCGTCGTGTTTTACATCGGCTTTGACCCGACGGCGGACAGTCTGACCATCGGCGGCTTTTTGCAGATTATGGCGATGATGCACATGCAGCGCGCCGGGCACCGGCCGATCGTCATTCTGGGCGGCGGCACGGGCATGGTCGGCGACCCGACGGATAAGACGGACATGCGCCGCGTTATGGAAAATCAGGAGATACAGAACAACATCGGCCGCTTCCGGGCGCAGATGGAGCGCTTTCTGGATTTCGGCGAGGGCAGGGCCCGCATGGTCAACAACGCGGACTGGCTTATGACGCTGCGGTACGTGCCGTTCATACGCGAATACGGCGTGCATTTTTCCGTCAACCGGATGCTGACCGCGGACTGCTACAGGACGCGCTTCGAGCGCGGGCTGACGTTCTTCGAGTTCAACTATATGCTGATGCAGAGCTATGACTTCCTGGAGCTGTACCGCCGCTACCACTGCCTGATGCAGTTCGGCGGCAGGGACCAGTGGTCGAACATCCTCGGCGGCGTGGAGCTGATACGCCGCGTGGAGGGCGCGGACGCCTACGGCATGACGTTCAAGCTGCTCCAGACCAAGGACGGCCGCAAGATGGGCAAGACCGCCGCCGGCGCGGTGTGGATAGACCCGGACAAGACCAGCCCGTATGATTTTTACCAGTACCTGCGCAATGTGGACGACCAGGATGTGGAAAACTGCCTCGCGCTGCTGACGTTCCTGCCGATGGACGAGGTGCGCCGGCTGGGGGCCCTGAAGGACGCGGAGATCAACCGCGCCAAGGAAATCCTCGCGTATGAGGTGACGAAGATCGTCCACGGCGAGGCCGAGGCCGAAAAGGCGCAGACGGCGGCGCGCGCGCTGTTCGCGGGCGGCGGCTTGGATCAGGAAGGTTCGGTGCCGACGACGCAAATCCCGCTTGCCGAAATCGCGGGAGGCATAAATATCATAGATTTGCTGAAACGGACGGGCCTTATCGCGTCCGGCGGCGAGGGACGGCGGCTGATAGAGCAGGGCGGCGTGAAGATCGACGACGTCAGGGTCGCGTCGTGGGAACACACCGTTTCCCCGGCGGATTACCCCGGTAGGGTATTCGTCATCGCGAAGGGCAAAAAGATTTTCCATAAAGTTGAATTAATATAAGATATCTGGAAATAATTAGAGATAATAAGAGCTATATCGAAATATCCAGCTGATATCGGCGATAATCGCCCAAAATCGGGTTTGCAATATTGGCGGACATAATCTATTATTATATTAATGATTAGCACTCAATCAAAGTGAGTGCTAATAATACAAATCTCGCTGACACAAGCGACAGAGAATACAGGAGGAACATCTATGAAGCTTAAACCATTGGGCGACAGGGTTGTCGTAAAGCAGCTTGAGGCTGAGGAGACCACAAAGTCCGGCATCGTGCTGCCGGGCGCGGCCAAGGAAAAGCCGCAGGAAGCCGAGGTCGTGGCGGTCGGGCCCGGCGGGGTCATCGACGGCAAGGAAGTCAAGATGGAAGTCAAAGTCGGCGACAGGGTCATCTGCTCCAAATACGCCGGCACGGAAGTCAAGCTGGACAAGGAAGAGTACACCATAGTCAAACAGAGCGACATTCTCGCCGTTGTTGAACAGTAGCGCTTTGTCGAACAATAACGCTCTGTCATTCTGAGCGGAGCGAAGAATCTTAATTCGGAGGAATATTAAATGGCTAAACAGATAAAATTCGGCATTGAGGCGAGAACCGGCCTGGAAATCGGCGTGAACAAGCTCGCCAACACCGTCCGCGTAACGCTGGGCCCCAAGGGCCGCAACGTCGTATTGGATAAAAAATACGGCACGCCCATGATCACCAACGACGGCGTCACCATCGCCAAAGAGATCGAGCTGGAGGAAGCCTTTGAGAACATGGGCGCGCAGCTCCTCAAGGAAGCCGCCACAAAGACCAACGACGTCGCCGGCGACGGCACGACCACCGCGGTCGTCCTCGCGCAGGCCATGATCGAGGAAGGGCTTAAAAATATCGCCGCCGGCGCCAATCCCATCATTCTCCGCAAGGGTATGCAGAAGGCCACCAACGCCGCCGTCGAGGCCATAAAGAGCATGAGCCAGAAGATCGACGGCAAGAACCACATCGCCAAGGTCGCGGCCATCTCCGCCGGGGACGACGAAGTGGGCACGATGATCGCGGACGCGATGGAAAAAGTTTCCAACGACGGCGTCATCACCGTCGAGGAATCCAAGACCATGAACACCGAGCTGGACCTGGTCGAGGGCATGCAGTTCGACCGCGGCTACCTCTCCGCCTATATGGCCACCGACATGGAGAAGATGGTCGCCCAGCTGGACAATCCGTATATCCTCATCACCGACAAGAAGATTACGAATATACAGGATATCCTGCCCGTGCTGGAACAAATCGTCCAGACCGGCTCCAAGCTCTTAATCATCGCGGAGGACGTCGAGGGCGAGGCATTGGCCACGATTATCCTGAACAAGATACGCGGCACGTTCCAGTGCGTGGCCGTCAAGGCCCCCGGCTTCGGCGACAGGCGCAAGGCCATGCTTGAGGATATCGCCATCCTCACCGGCGGCCAGGTCGTCACGTCCGATCTCGGCCTGGAGCTTAAGGATACCACCATCGACATGCTCGGCCGCGCCAAGACCGTGAAGGTAGAGAAAGAGAACACCATCATCGTCAACGGCAGCGGCGAAAAGAGCCAGATCGACGCCCGCATCGCCCAGATAAAAGTCCAGATCGACGAAACCACGTCCGATTTCGATAAGGAAAAGCTCCAGGAGCGCCTCGCCAAGCTCTCCGGCGGCGTCGCTGTAATCAAGGTCGGCGCGCCGACGGAGACGGAGCTCAAAGAGAAGAAGCTGCGCATGGAGGACGCCCTGGCGGCGACGCGCGCGGCCGTCGAGGAAGGCATCATCGCCGGCGGCGGCGCGACGCTCATCCACGCCATGAAGAGCGTCGAAAAGGTCATGAATGAATTAAAGGGCGACGAAAAGACCGGTGCCGCCATCGTCATGAAGTCCCTCGAATCCCCCGTGCGCCAGATAGCGGACAACGCCGGAATTGAAGGCGCCGTCGTCGTCAACAAGCTCAAAGAGTCGGCGGTCGGCATCGGTTTCGACGTCATCGCCGAGGACTACGTCAACATGGTGGACGCCGGCATCATCGACCCCACCAAGGTGACCCGCAGCGCCCTGCAAAACGCGACCAGCGTCGCCTCGACCCTGCTCACCACCGAGGCGGTCGTCGCCGATATCAAGGAGCCGGAGCCCCCGATGCCGGCCGGCGGCGGAATGGGTATGATGTAAACTAGAGGCTAGAGAAAAAAGAGGCTAGAGGCTAGATAAAACCGGCGGTCTGGAAGTTGGTCAGGTACGATAATTTTATTCGAAATCCCGAGAATTATCTCGGGATTTTTGTCAAAATGCTTGACAGGCGGTTTAAACAGCCGTAAAAATATTAGACAGGGTGATCGCAATGCCGCACGTAGAAAAGATTCCTTAGCTGAATCGGCCGCTGCCCGTTCAAATGGCAAATCACGCGGCTATTCAGCAGGGATTACATGGAACTGTATGACAAAGACGAAATTCGCGAATGGGAAGGACGGCTTTTAGAAGCGACGGTAAAAAGGGTTTACAAAACTAAGAAGAATTACAAATACCCTCGCGGAGAAAAACTGAACGAGTATCGTCGTCACAGGGGAACGAAATGGTTTTATTGCGGCGAATCGAAATGGGCGCGCCGGAACATGAACCGGAAATTCAGAAGAAAGAACAAGCCGGACAGACTGAATGAGGACTCTTTAAAACCTGTTCCGCACGATTACAGGACTTACGGCTGGATAACATGGTAATGGATTAGAGGCAACGATGATACATTCGGCTTGGCTTGACGATGATTTGACCGACGCCCTGGCGATCCGGCGCAAGGTGTTCATCGAGGAGCAGCGCGTGCCGGAAGAGATTGAGTTGGACGGATACGACCGCGCGGCGCGGCATGTCGTCGTTTATGACGGCGAAAGGGCGGTGGCGACGGGCCGTTTGCTGGTTCTGGACGGCAAGTGCCTGTCGGGGCGCGTGCTAGAGGCTAGAGAAAAAAGAGGCTAGAGGCTAGATAAAAGAACATGCTATTACGGTTCCGGCCCCTGCTTTTTCACAAGTAATTAACTAGCCTCTAGCTTCTAACCTCTAGCCTCTAGCACGTAGGGCAAGGGCTCTGCTTTTGCCGCGTTCGGTACCGAAAACAGCCGTTTGTCATCCGTCCCCCCAGCCTGTCATCCACACCACGGCTGTCATCCACAACCCCCAGCCTGTCATCCTGAGCTTGCGAAGGATCTTACGCCTTTAACTAGACCTGTTCGCTAACCTGTAATAATTGTGCATTATCAACACAGCTTAGATTCAAAATTATGTATGCCGCAGATCAATGAAATGCGGAGAGCAAAACGC
>JGI20166J26741_11511251_pt1 | contig 12592 bp, 1 predicted proteins | sample TergutCu122P5_FD_26741 | JGI IMG/M metagenome (IMG submission 26741) | reverse complement strand
AAGGCTGGATGGAGGACAGCGCCCACTACGCCGTCGCGTCGATCGACCCGGCGGTCGCGGAGCGAGTCGGGGTTCAGGTGTTGTCGTACCGCTTCTCCACGCATTCAGTAGACGATCACGCCGCGAGCGTGACCGTGCTGTATTGGGGCAACCCTGACGGCAGCAGCTTGAGCATGACCATTTGGGCGCGCGGCAATGGCTTCGTCAGGTGGTCGAGTGGGTGTGCGTTGTCGTCGGTGTATCCACCGCCGAATCAGGCGACAACGTGGCCGACGCCGCTGCCCGATCCGGAGGCCCCGACCGTGACCGCCTCTCCCTTGCCGTCCAGTCCCGCCGCCCGTCCAACGCCGATGTCGTCTCCAAGTTGAGGCCATCGTGGCCCGCTTGTGTCTGCCGGTGGTGTGGGGTGCGGCGTCGCAGGTGCGGGTAGGCGCGGCGGAGGATCCCGTCCGGCCCCGACGTCGTCTCCGGGTTGAGGTGGGAATGTTGGCGGACATGCCGGAGGGCCTGGACGCTCAGCACGACATGCCCGGCGACGGTGGGGATACGGTGTGGGCTCTGTCGACGCCGGTGTCTGGGTGAGCTGCGCGGGGTCGGAGGAGGACGTCGGCGTCTGCCGGTCGTGCGTGTCGGGGTCCGGGGACGCGCCGAGATCCGCTGGTTGAGCCGGTCGAAGCCGCGGACCGCCAGGCACGGTCCTGCCGACCCGCTCCAGTCGACGTGTCCGGGGCGAGTGCCGCCTGACGGCACGCCTGGGGAGGCCGCAACCTCGGACCAGCCGGGACCGCTGCGCCTCGGCTTGACTTCGTCCCGGCGACGGGCAATAATGTTCGGCGAAGCGGTCCGTTTCCCCTCCTTCCCGCATACGGCCGCCCGATACACACTGGAGTCCCGGTATGCCCGGGAATGGTCTCCAGCGCGCACCCAGGTGACATGTCTCCGGTGTCACCATCGGCACCAACTGAACACGACCCACGTAGCACACTCGTCGGAACTCGCTCTCCCCCGATGTTTCCTGCCCAGGAAGGATCGGCATGAGCGTCCCCATTTCCCAGTATCGGAACAAGATCGGCGCAGGTCTGTGGCGCACCGTCGCGCCGGTGGTGGCCTTCGCCCTGACGGCGGCCGGCCTGGCCGCGGGCCTGACCTTGAGCCCCCTGATGCAGAGCACAGCGGAGGCGTACACCCCCCCCACCTGGACCCCCGGACCGGCCTGGACCTCCGATGCCCCCGGCGTCGACCAGGCCGGGGCCGGCATGTCGGCCAACCCGTCGATCGGTGTGTCGGTGGCGAGCAACCAGATGTCGACCACGCCGCAGACCATCCCGGCGACCGACGACACGGCCCTGTACGGCATCGACGGCTACAGCTACGGCAACATCGCCAAGATCAGCACGATCGACGCGAGCCGGACGCAGCAGTTCGCCGCGCACTCGACGGGCAGCGCGTCCGACATGTCGACCATCGCGATCGACTCCGGCGTGGCGGGGCTGAAGAACAACGGCTTCTACACCTGGTTCTGGGGCGACCAGGGTGGCTCCAACGGGGCGCCATCGCGTCGGCAGCCGTTCTTCTACTGGGAGCCCGGCCAGACGACGGCCAGCGCGATCTACTACATCCCGTTGCCGTCGTACTTCGGCTACACCCCGGGCGGTCAGAACTACTACTCGGGCGGCGTGGTCAACCAGAAGACCGGCATGCTGCTGCTGGGCCAGGGCGAATGCGGCACGCTGACCCCCGGCGGCGCGCGGTTCGCCGTGTTCGACCCGGCGACCGGCTCGACCTACTACTCGGGCCCGGTGCAGCCGGCCACGCCCAACGACAACCTGTGGGGCGGGGCCGTGACCTACACCTGCGGCGGCGTCGGCTACATCGGATCCGGTGCGGCGATCACCGCCGGGGGCGACTTCGTGATCGTCGTGAACGGCACGCGGGTCGCGATCCCGGCGAGCAGCCCGATCAACCCGACGGGTCAGAACATCCCTGCCGGTAGCAACAACGTGTCCTTCCTCGTCAAGGTGCACCCGTCGTTCGGCAGCACGCCGTGGACGTACTCGCTGATGAGCATGGTCTGGAACGGCAAGGATGCGAGCGGCAGCGGCTTCACGACCTTCTTCGGTGACCACCACTACGGCACGGCGTTCGTGAACGGCTACCTGTACGTCGCCTCCGACTCGTGGATCCACGCGATCAACCCGTTGACGGGCGTGATCACCACCGTGGGCCAGACGAACACCAACCGCACGGCGACGAACCCCTCGGCGCAGGACGGCAGCTTCTACGACCTCGCCTCGACCCAGACGGCAGCATCGATCATCGGCACCGTCTACCAGGACCCGACCGGATCCGGGACGTTCTCGACGTCGAACCCTCCCGCACCGGGTCAGCGGGTCGCGATCTATGAGTTGGGCGGCCGCAACAACTACACGACGCCGACGCTGATCGGTTCCGCGGTGACGGACGCCCTGGGCACCTACACCATGATCGTGCCGGACTTCGCGTCGGACGGTTCGGTCCAGTACTACGTGCGGCTGGTGCAGCCCACCCTGAACCCGAACGGCGGCACGACCAACCCGGTGAACGCGGTGGTGACCTCGGGGGCGGTGAAGTCGGACACCTTCCAGGGCGCGGTCGACCAGTCGGTGCTGACGTGCGCCGACGGGAAGACCATCACCGGTGACGGCGCGGGCACGCAGATCAGCGGTGGCTGCCGCGGGGTGGCCGGCGACTTCACCTCGGAGAGCCAGGGCTTGGGCCAGGTTGGCGTGAGCACGTTCGATCCGGCGACGACGAAGAGCCCGTACGCGACGATCACGATGAAGAACAGCTGGACGGATCCGCAGGTCGACTTCTCGATAGCGGCGTCGAACCTGTCGTTCGGCGACGCGGCGGCGGGTCCGGCGACGACCACGGCGAACGCGCCGGTGCACAACAACACGTACGCCGCGCCGGTGCAGTTGGGGCCGACGGCTCCGAGCGCAGGGGCGCAGATGGCTCCGGCGACGAACGACTCACACGTCAGCGACGATGGCGTGACGATCGCATCGGCGGTCGGGGGTGTGACGACGCAGCTCCCGTTGACCGGCACGATCCTGGCGGCGCAGAAGACGTATCACGCCTTCCAGGCGAACGTCGTCGCGAACGACGGCTATCCGTGCAGCGCGGCGACGCTCGCGTGCTACCTGTCGGCGTGGACGACGGGACCGGGCAACAACACCTGGTCGGCGACGCCGGTATGGCCGACGGCGGGCAGCGCCCAGACCGTGCCGGCGGGCGTCACCTCGAAGGACTTCCAGTTCAGCCCGACGGGCGCACCGTCGATCGGCGCGACCGCACAGACGGCGCAGATGCGCTTCTCGGTGTCGACTACGCCGGCGACGAAGGCCGACAACTCGGCGGGGGAGTATCAGGGCACGGCGACGGCGAATCCGGCGTGGACGACGCCGGGCGAGATCGAGGACTACACGTTCAAGGTGGCCGACGCCGTGTGGCGTCCGGCCGCGCTCACCACGGCGGGCAGCGGCACCGGCTTCGTCGTCGGCCCGACGAACGCCTCGACGGTGGACGCAAACTCCGCCACGGTCACCTTCGGGCCGGCCGTGGGCGCCGCGACGACAGCTCAGACGATCTACGTTGCCCCGCCTGCCGCGGGCGGGTTCTTCGTGTCGAAGGTCGAGATCGAGGACACCGAGACCGGCGCGGTCATCTCGACTCCGACAGTCCCGGCGGGTGGTGGCTCGTTCACCTACACGCCGACGGCCGCGTCGGACGTCACGGTGTTGGCGACGTTCTCCCCGAACCCCGATCCGGCGAAGTCGACCCTGACGACGACCGGCTCCCCGGCGCCGGTGAACACGCCGGTGACGGTCACCGCGCATATCGCCGACGCGGACGGCAACTCGATCCCCGGCGCGCTGGTGACGTTCGCGAACACGTCGGCGTCGGCAACCCCGAAGACGACGTGGGTGCCGGTGACCGGCAACCCGTCCGACACCACCTGCGTCACGGACGCCAACGGTGACTGCCACGTCCAGCTCACGTCGTCCAGCGCGACGACGTTCACCGACGAGGTGACCGCGACGGTGCTGTCGGGCAATGGCCAGCTGGCGCTTGGCACGCCGCAGACGGTGGCCTTCACCGCCGGCACGGCCGATCCCCACACGTCGACGTTCACGGTCGCCCCAGCGGGTCCGCTGGTGGTGGGCACGCTGCCGGCGAATACGTACACGGGCACGGTCACGACGAAGGATGCCGACAACAACTCGACGGGGGGTACGGCGACGATCGCGATCACGAAGGCCGACGGCAGCGCGGTGGATCCGGCGAGGACGGTGCTCAGCTCCACGACGTGCGACACGACGGCGGCGATGAACACCTGCACCGTGACGGTGTACAGCACGGAGCCGGGCGACTTCACGCTGAGCGCGCAGGTGCCCGACCCGGCGGGTGGAACGATGGTGGACATCACGGGTGGCCACACGCCGGCGGACTCGCCGAAGACGTTGACGTGGACCCCCGACGGGCCGAGCGCCGCGAACTCGACGTTGACGCTGTCGCCCGCGGGTTCCGTGACGGTGAAGTCGGCGGTCACGGCGAGCGTCACGGTCGCCGACTCGTATGGCAACACGCCGGCTCCGGGCACCGTGGTGAGCTTCACGCTGTCCGGCAGCGCGGCCCCGGTGGCGCCCTCGACGCTGTCGTGCACGGTGACCACGGGCAATAGCTGCTCGATCCAGTTCACGGACGCGACGGCCGAGACGGTCACGGTCCATGCGCTGATCGGCGGCACGGATGTCGGTGGCAACGGCGACACCACGAAGGCCAGCCCGCAGACGATCGAGTTCACCGCCGGCTCGGACATCTGCACGGATCCGGGCACCTCGAGCTTCGCGGTGACCGCGCACACCTCCGCGCCCGCGGGCGCCCCGGTGGCGAACGGCAACAGCACGGGGAAGGACTACTACACGGGAACGTTGCACGCGACCGACTGCTCGGGCAACGTGATCGCGAACGCGGCCCTGAGCACCATCGTGTTCAAGGCGTCCTCGGCGGACGTCGCGATCACCTCGATCGATGCCTCGGACGCGGCGAACGGCAACTACTCGGTGACGTACTCCTCCACCGTGGCCGACCCGAACGTCACGGCGACGCTCGACGTGACGGGCGTGAACGCCTCCGGCGCCCCGGCGACCGGCACGTTCGGCCCGGAGCCGATTCCGTTCCAGGCGGGCCCGGTGTGCCTGCCGCAGGTTGAGACGTGCGATGCGACGACGTACACCCATGTGTCCGTCGATCCGAACAACTCGCCGGCGGATGGCGCGACGGCCGATGTGATCAACGCGTACGCGTACGACAAGGACGGCAACCCGGTGTCCGGCGCGAGCTTCGCGCTCACGACGACCGCGCCCGTGACGCTCAGCCCGGCGACGATCGTCACGGACGCGACGGGGTGGGGATCCTCCAACGCAACCTCGCAGGTCGCGACGACGCCGGCCGCACCTCACCTGGTGCATGCGGCCGTGAACGGCACGGAGCTGACGGGGACCGGTGGCAGCCCGTTGTCGCTGTTCTTCGGGGCCGGTGCGGCCGATGCGGCGCGCTCGACGCTGACGGTCGACACGACGACACAGACCGTCGGTCAGCCCATCGTCGCGACGGCGACGGCGCTCGACGCGCAGGGCAACCCGGTGACTGCCGGCACGACGTTCACCTTCACCGTGACGAGTGCGTCCGGGAAGGCGACGGTCGATGCGACGTGCACGACGCCCGCGGGGAGCAATACCTGCGCGGCGAACGTGACCGACACGACGGCGGAGGATGTGACGCTGCACGGCACGCTGGGCGGCGCCGAGCTGGGCTCGTCCTACGCGGCGGGCGATCCCTCGAAGACGTCACCGAAGACGCTGACGTTCACGGCGGATGCGCCGAGCGCGACGCAGTCGACGATCACGGCCGACTCGCCGGTGAACGTCGGGGAGACGAGCACGGTCACGGTCCATGTCGTGGACCAGTACGGCAACCCGACGGGCGCCAGCTCGACGGTGAACCTCACCGTCACCGCCCCGGCGACCTACACCGACACCAACGCGCTCTCGACGACCTGCACGGTGACGGTGGCGGGCCTGTGCACTGGCACGGTGACGAGCCAGTCGGCCGGCACGGTCACGGCGAACGCCACCTTCGGCGGCACGGCCGTCAGCGACGGCACGGGCGCGGCCATCGTGTTCCAGGCGACCTCGGCCGACGCCGCGCACTCGACCTTTCAGGTCGACAAGCTCACGACCGACGCGGGCCAGCCCGTCACGGGCACGCTCACGGCGAACGACGCGTACGGCGATCTGCTCGGGGAGGGGGTGATCTTCACCGTCACGGTGTCCAGCGCGTCCGGCCAGGCCACCGTGACGGGGGACAGCGGCATCGCGGGCACGAGCGCGTCCTGCGCCACGACGGCGGCCGGCACCTGCACGGTGAGCCTCACCGACACGGCCGCCGACGAGCCGGTCACGGTGCACGCGACGCTCGGCACCGCCGAGGTCGGCACCGCGTTCACGACGAGCGATCCGTCGAAGGCCTCGCCGAAGACGCTGACGTTCACGGCCGGCTGCGCCGAGACGGGCCAGGAGGCCACGCCGCCGGCGACGGCCGTCGACAACGACCACCGCAGCAACGTCCAGGTGACGACCAACGGCCAGACGGCGAACGGCACGGCGGCGGACGTGGCGACCGTGGCGCTGTTCGACGCGTACGGCAACCCGAGCGACTTCGTGTGCCAGGACAATGGCGGCACGATCACGAAGGTACCGGTGGAGATCACGACGACCGCGACGGCGCCCCTGGTCGCCGCCACCCCGCAGAAGACCGGCACGGGCACCTGGACGATCGACTACACCTCAGCCGTCGCGAACACGTTCCAGGCGCCGGTGCTGGCGAATGGCACGCCGATCGCCTTCGTGCCGCAGCCCGGCTCGACGCTCGACGGCAACGCGGCGGAGATCGCGAAGCGGTCCTCGCCGGCGTCGCTGACGTTCGGCTACGGCAACGTCTCGGCGATCAACTCCTCGATCACGGTGAACCCGGCCTCACAGATGGCGGGCTCGCCGGTGACGGTGACCGTGACCGTGCAGGATGACAGCGGCAACCCGATCCCGAACCTGACGGCCGCCGACTTCGTCCTGAACGGCACGTCGAGCCTGCTGCCGAACCTTGCGTTCACCGGGTTCGCCCCGGGCACGGCCGGGCAGTACCTGTTCACGACGACCTCGAAGCTGGTGGGGACGTTCACGATCACCGCCACGGTGAAGGGCGTTTTCGTGGATCACGGCCCGGCGCCGGCGAACGCCAAGCCGGTGACGGCAGCGTTCACCGCGGGGGGCGTGTGCGTCACCAACTGCACGCCGGTCGACAATCCGGCGACGCCGGGCATCGACGAGTCCACGACGAACTTCACGTCGATCAAGATGGCGACGAACGATCAGCCGGCGGACGGGACATCGCAGGACACGGCGGTGGGCGCGGCGTATGACACCTACGGCAACCCGGTGACGGGCGCGACGTTCACCGTCACGGACGCGACGACCGGCACCAACCCGGCGGGCGTGTCGCTGGTGGGCAAGTTGACGCCCGCGACACAGACCTCCGGCGCGACGGGCGCGGACGGCACAACGCCGCCGCTGGCGTGGACGTCCACCACGTATGGCACGTACACGGCGACCGCGAAGGTGGACGGCCTGGAGGTCACGAACTCCGACCTGAACGCGATCCGGTTCGCCCCGGGCAACATCGACGCGAGCAAGTCGACGCTGACGATCGCGCCCGCGTCCCCGCAGCAGGTCGGGTCGGCCTACACGGCGAAGGCGTTGATCGTCGATGCGAGCGGCAACCCGCTATCGGGCATCACCGTGAGCTTCTCGACCGATCCGGCGACGAGCCAGCTCGGCGACCTGACGTGCCAGACGGGTGCCGACGGCACCTGCCAGACGAGCGTGAACAGCCAGTTCGCGAAGACCTACCAGGTGCACGCGACGGTGCCGGTCGCGGGCGTCCAGACGGATCTGGGCGGCAACGGCGATCCGGCGAAGGCGTCGCCGCAGGCGGTGACGTTCTACGCGGGCGAGGTGTGCGTGACGGGCTGCACGCCGGTGAACGATCCGACGACGCCGGCGGACGAGTCGAAGAACCTCACGAGCGTGACGGTCGACCCGAACAACCAGGTGGCGAACGGCACGGACCAGGACGGCATCGTCGTGGCGGCGTACGACAAGTACGGCAACCCGGTGAATCAGGCGCAGGTGCAGGTGACCGCGACCGACCCGGCGCTCGCGCTGGTGGCGGCGAGCGCCAAGACGACCGCGGACGGGAAGGCGACGCTGCACGCGACGACCACGACCGTGGGCACGTACGCGGTGGCGGTGACGGTCGACGGCAAGACGCCGTCGAGTTCGCCCGCGCTGCTGACGTTCGTGAACGCGCCGCTCGGCGCGGTGACGCTGACGATCGCGCCGACGACCGCCCAGCCGGTGGCCTCGACGTTCGCGATCACGGCCAAGGCGACCGACCCGTACGGCAACGCGGTGGAGGGCACCGTGGTGACGTACACCCTGCCGGCCGGTCTGACGACCAACACCGGCCTGACTACCACGCAGTGCACCACGGATGGGACGGGCGCCTGTCCGCCGATCCAGGTGACCTCGACGAAGACGGGCACGTACGACGTCACGGCGAGCGCCGGCAGCGCGACCGTGAACACGGTGTCGGCGACGTTCACCCCGGGTCCGGTGGACGCGTCGAAGACGACAGTGACGGTGAACCCGAACGGTGTGGCGTTCGACGGCGTCAAGCAGGACATCGCGACCGTGACCGTGCGCGACTCCTACGGCAACCCGATCCCGAACGCCCAGGTGTCCTCGGCGCTCACGGTGGGCCAGACCGGTGACGCGGCGAACCTGACGATCCAGCCGGCGATCGCGCCGACGGGCGCGGACGGCGCGACGACGATCTGGTACACCTCGACGGCGCCGGGCACCAAGCTGGCCGACGTGTCGATCACCGATCCGGCGACGGCCGCGCAGGTGACCCCGACCGCCTCGCCGATCTCGCTGCTGTTCGGCAACGGCGCCGGCAACGCGGCGCACTCGTCCTGGACGATCACGCCCGCGAGCCCGCTGGTGGTCGGCGACGGCCCCGAGTCGACGTATGTGCTCACGGCGACGATCCGCGACGTGTTCGATCAGCCGGTCGAGGGCGCCGTGGTGACATTCCGGTCCGATCCGGGCACGTCGATGTGGGGCACCACCCCGCAGACGTGCCAGACGGCCGCCGACGGCACCTGCTCGGTGACCGTGACGTCGCATGTCGCGACGACCTTCGGGTTCACCGCGACCATCCCGACCGCGAACAGCACCACCGATCCGCTCGGCGACGGGCAAGCGAAGAGCGCGGCCTGGATGCCGGGACCGGTGGACACAGCGAACTCCTCGGCCGTGGTCACCACGGACAACGAGACCGCGGACGGCAACGGCCGCGACATCGTGACGGTCACGGCGAAGGACCAATACGGCAACCTCGTGCCCGGCCAGATCGTGACGACCACCCCCGGTGACCCGCAGGTGAGCGCCCAGACCGGCATCCTGGCTACCGGCGACGGGTCCGATCCGTTGCGGCCGCTGGGCACGACGACGATCTGGTATTCCTCGACGGTGGCCGGGGCGCACACGGCGACCGTTCTACTCGGCGCGGCCCAGGTCGAGCCGAAGAGCACGAGTGGCTCCTCGCCGGTGACGCTCCACTTCACGGCGGGGGCGGTTGATCCGTCGAAGTCGACCCTCGTGGTCGACCCGCTGTCCCAGACCGTGGGCCAGGCCGTGACGGCGACCGTGACGGCCCGCGACGCATCCGGGAACCTGGTGTCCGCACCGGTGACGGTGAGCGTCGACGGGGCCGCGACGACCGGCACCGGCACGGACACGACCGCGACCTGCACGACCGATCCGGCGACGGGCACCTGCACGGTGACGCTCACCGACACGCTGCCGGAACTGGTGACGGTGACCGCGACGGTGTCCCCGGCGGGCACGCCGGCGCCGATCACGGGCTCGGGCGCGCAGGTGCAGTTCACCGCCGGCGACGGCTGCGCGACGCCGGCGGTCACGGTGGACAACGACCACCGCAGCAACGTCCAGGTGACGACCGACGGCCAGTTGGCCAACGGCACCGCGACGGACATCGCGACGGTGAAGCTGTTCGACCAGTACGGCAACCCGACCGACACCTGCGGCACGGACGCCACGGGCGCGCCGACGGACGCGGTGATCACCTCCACACCGCTGCCGGCGAACCTGACACTGGTCTCCACGCCGGCGCAGCCGGTGCACGTCGGCACGGGCACCTGGACGCTGTCCTACACCTCGACGACCGCGACGACCTTCGCCGCGCCGGTGCTGGTGAACGGCGCGGAGTTGGCGTTCGTGCAGCAGCCGAACGTCACCCCGCAGCTCACGCCGACGCAGGTGGCAGCGAAGTCCTCGCCGGTGGCGCTGACCTTCGTGTATGGCGACGTGTCCGGGCTCACGTCCTCGATCACGGTGAACCCCGTCTCGCAGACCGCGGGCGCGGGCACCACGGTGACCGTGACGGTGAAGGACGCCAGCAACAACCCGATTCCGAACCTGACTGCCTCCGACTTCGTGCTGGCGGGCACCTCCAGCCTGCTGCCGAGCCTGGCGTTCACCGGGTTTGCCCCGGGCACGAACGGCGACTACACGTTCACGACGACGTCGAAGCTCGCGGGCACGTTCACGATCACCGCGACGGTGAAGGGCGTTCTCGTGGATCACGGCCCGGCGCCGGCGAACGCCAAGCCGGTGACAGCGACGTTCACCGCCGGCGGCGTGTGCGTGACGAACTGCACGCCGGTCGACAACCCGTCGACACCGGGCGTGGACGAGTCCAAGACCAACTTCACCCGGATCAAGATGGTGGCGAACGACCAGCCGGCCGACGGCACGTCGCAGGACACCGCGGTCGGATCCGCCTACGACACGTACGGCAATCCGGTGGCGGGCGTGATCTTCACCGTGACGGATGCGACAACGGGCACGAACCCTGCGGGCGTGTCGCTGGCGGCCAAGCTGACGCCCGCGACGCAGGTCTCGAGTGCGACCGGGGCGGACGGCACCACCCCGCCACTGGCGTGGACGTCGAACACCTACGGCACGTACACGGCGACCGCAAGCGCTGACGGTCTGGAGGTGACCAACTCCGACCTGAACGCGATCCGGTTCGCGCCGGGGACGATCAGCGCGGCGAACTCGCAGCTGACGATCACGCCGGCCTCGCCGCAGCAGGTCGGGACGGCGTACACGGCGAAGGCGCTGATCCTCGACGCGAACGCCAACCCGCTGGCAGGGATCACGGTGAGCTTCTCCACCGATCCGGCGACGAGCCAGCTCGGCGAGACGACGTGCCAGACCGGGGCGGACGGCACCTGCCAGACGAGCGTGAACAGCCAGTTCGCGAAGACCTACCAGGTGCACGCCACGGTGCCGGTCGCGGGCGTCCAGACGGATCTGGGCGGCGCCGGCGATCCGGCGAAGGCATCGCCGCAGTCGGTGACGTTCTACCCCGGCACGGTCTGCCTCACCGGCTGCACCCCGGTCGACGATCCGACCACGCCGGGCGTCGACGAGTCGAAGAACTACACGGGTGTCGCCGTCAGCCCGGACAACGCCGTGGCGAACGGCACCGACCACGACGGCATCGTCGTGTCGGCCTACGACCGCTACGGCAACCCGGTCGCGCCGGTGGCCGTGGTCGCGACCCCGCCGGCGGGCGTGACCCTGGCCTCCACCACGGTGACCACGGACGCCGCGACAGGCCAGGCGACGTTCTCCGCGACGGCGACGACCGCGAGCACGTACTCCGTGCCGGTGTCGATCGGCGGGGCGCCGGTGACGGGGTCGCCCGCCCAGGTGACCTTCGTGATCGGCCCGATCGGTGGCGTGACCCTGTCGATCGCGCCGACCACCGCGCAGGCCGCGGGCTCGACGTTCGCGATCACCGCGAAGGTGACCGACGCGACGGGCAACGGCGTGCCGGGCACGGTCGTGGCGTTCGCCCTGCCGGCCGGTCTCACGACCAGCACGGGTCTGACGGCGGCGCAGTGCACGACGACGGCTTCCGGTGCCTGTGACCCGATTCAGGTGACGGCGACGAAGGCCGGCAGCTACCCGGTGACGGCGTCGGCCGGTCCGGCGACGTCGAACACGGTGACGGCCGTGGTCACGCCGGGCGCGGTGGACGCGTCGAAGACCACGGTGACGGTCGATCCGAACGGCGTGGCCTTCGACGGCGTGAAGCAGGACATCGCGACGGTGACCGTGCGCGACGCCTACGGCAACCCGATCCCGGGCGCCCAGGTATCCTCGGCGCTCGGGGCGGGCCAGACGGGCGACGCGGCGAACCTCACCGTCCAGCCCTCCGTCGCGCCGACTGGCCCCGATGGCACGACGACGATCTGGTACACCTCCACGGCTCCCGGGGAGAAGAAGGCCGACGTCGCGGTGATCGACCCGGTGTCGTCCGCCGTGGTGACCCC
>JGI20166J26741_11511140_pt1 | contig 12598 bp, 4 predicted proteins | sample TergutCu122P5_FD_26741 | JGI IMG/M metagenome (IMG submission 26741) | reverse complement strand
CATACATACATACATACATACACGCACATGCGCGTGCACATACATATGCAAGTAATATGTATGTACGTAAGTATGTGTGTGTCGGCAACAGACTGAACCGTATGAAAGCAATTTTCTGTTTGGTTTGACATAACCTCCATGTTAGACTTTTCTGTATTTGAGGTCTAAACAGCTTTTGACTACCAGATAAATCTTAAAGTGGGATCTGCTTTAGGATGCATGATATATAACTTTAGTTTGTGTGTATCTGCAGTCCCTCTTCGACTTATGAAACATGTAAATATTTGAGAGGCAAAACGCATAACCGTACAAAACCCAAAAAATATGAAATAAAATTCATCATGGTTTGCCGGTGTTGCATGTCAACAAGAATTATTTCATGCTACATGCAGTCACAGCCCAGTGCTGAGCACATTATCCCATGTTTGATTTCAGAGTTCATCGTACATTATCTTCCTCATGTCATTCCATTAAAATAACCTAGGCAGTTGATACTCATCAGTAAATAACCAGGCACCAGTTTCCGTGGTTTGTTTATAGTTTTCATTGAATATAGGATGTAAGTATCAGAATTTCATTTCTCAGTCAGTGAGTTTGGCAGAATTTATGTATTAGAATAATCCTTTCCGTATTAGGCTGCTTCATCTGTGGTTAATCCAAAACAGAATCCCATTACTGGTGCATGTATGTATGTTATTACACAGAAGTTGTTGATTTGATAGAAACTAAATTTTTATTTAGATATTCCATAAGTGGTAAAATGACATTGCCAGTAGCAGTAACGTGGAACTTCAGTTTACGGTCCCTAAAATTGTATTCATTTTAGTTGTGTGTCCTTGCTTGAAAACACCTGTTTCACTGGCCATCAGAATGTCAGCTGGAGGCAGCAGTGTTTCAGATTCTATCTAATATTGTAATATATCTAGCTAATGCATATTTGGAGTTGTTGTGTGCATATGTTATTTGACCACTGGAGAGTGAATACTGAAGTGCAGTACTGTCTTCAGTGTTTTGCCCACTGTATTCTTTAAACCCCTTGACAGTGTGTTTTACAGTTTCAGATACATAGTTACAAAGAAAAAGTAGTTGGTTTTCAAGATGCCAAAATATATGCAAGAGAATTCATGTATTATATATAAGAAAACAGCTGTACTTCATAATTTTATACGATAAAAGTTTTGCCAAATGAGATAACAGCAATTTGGAATTTGTGGGTCAATAAGATGTAGTTTATCCTTCAACATAGGCAGTTAGGCTCCACATTGTTGTCAGTTTATTGTAATTGGTCTGTGACATTTCATTTCAGTGTCACTGTTTATCCAACATGTGGCTGATATTTGCTTTTAAGAGACATGCTTGTCAAATGTGAGTCAAGAATAAGTGAGCAGAGTTTATATATTTTATGAAGTTCCATGCAGTTGAAAGTGTGTTTCACACATGAGTAGTGCTGCTGTTGGTATTTTAACAGACAAGCACATGCTTTGTTTATAAATAGCACTTATCTTTTTGGTAAGAAATGTAGTTGTGTGTTGAAGGCTTATTTTATTCACATTATTATAGAAAAATTACAAAATATGCATTGTGTTATATGTTCATAACACAGTACTTTGTTTCCTTTCGTGTGTTTGAACAGTTTGAATTACAGGATACATTTAGGAGACTAAATTTGGTTATGAAAGAGAGAGATTAACTGGCAGGTGGATTGTTCATGATGGCTGCAGTTTTTCCATGTCATTAAGTCAAACTGGCTGTACGGTTTGATTGCTGTAGTAAAATTGCATGGGCAATTTTTGTGGGGAAACCAAGAAACTGAGTTTTTTAAAGGTGGAAGTACAGTTGAAGAGGCAACCTGAGACTTAGATGTGTAGTTCAGCTAGCTTGATGTCTGAACTCTTAGGTTAGAGCAGTATTGCATATGATAAGGGCCAAACACATGGGAAGCTGCTGGTTATCATTGACAAATCATCAATCCAGTTAACAAGTATAGGTGGATTCTAAAAACTAAATACATGCCGTGTGTGCAGCCAGAACAATTATAGCCATGTTGCAAAACTTGCATACATTTTTAAAATATCATTCCATTGAAAAGAGAGAGGCGAAACAGATGGACATCGATATTGTGTATCATCATCATCGTCATCATCAACTCCACCACCATCACCACCATTGTCATCTTTTTAATAATGATTATACTACTTTTTCTACTGTTAATGTAGGAAGTTTTTTCAGGTTGAAAATGGGTGTAGTATGTGTGTTGTGTATGCTTGTTTGTGTGTGTTTGTGTGCGCACGTGCATGCACATGCACACATGTTACGGAGTTATTAAAATTATACATATGGAAATGTGAGTAAATGGCAGCTTTTCACTGTACAAGTGTTGCGATTTGCAAAGGTTAATCAGTGCTGAAGTTCTTGAATAAAATTTGAAGTTAAATGCATTCCATATGGTGAATGCATCTGGTCATAGTTCTTTTGCCATTGTAACAGTTTCTGATAATTGAATTTACTCCTGATGTAACTTACTCAGAATACTTTGCAATCATGATTGCCGTAAAATTGCCCTTTCTGTCAACTGAAAGGTGTTTTATACCCCCAAATTAATGTATACATTAGCCATGTTAAGATTTACTCATGAACATTGTGTCAGCCTGCACACAGCCAGTGTCATGATGGAAGACAGTAACCTAAACAAGAGTGAAATATGCATATTTTAAATATCTGTTGGGCATTACTGATGGTTAGATTGGCATATAAAATTTCGTAACATCAGGTCATACAAAATTCTATATCCCAGAAACATAGAAAATTGACATTGTTGAGGGTACTGACTTCTTTCTTAGCTTTTCCATTTAGAATATGCAAGTTGAAGATGGGCCTTAATTTAGATAAAGCAAAAGCAGTTGTTAGACAAAATATTCCAGAGTAAAATAGTGCATCCAGCTCGTGGACCAACATGTCTTTGAGACAGTGTGTGAGATATGTTCTATATATGTAGCCCTGTATTTGCTACATTCCTGATTAAGATGAATCTAATTATTATCTAATTTGGTGCAGTCGCCAACTCAGTACTAACTTTCTGTCAGCTGGTACAAGCTGGGTGACAGGTCTGTAATTCAGTATATACAAATGGTTATAGCATGTGATTTCTATTAATATTATTGGTTTGCATGACTCCAAGAAGAGAGATTAACAGGAAATCGAATCAAGTTTAAACTTACTTTCGGATAGTGCGGTAAACTGGACAACTTTCTTGCAAATTCAGTACTTCATTGTTGCTTATAAACGACTGCAGATGCCTCATTTTGACGTTCATTTTCAAAAAATTATTGTAAACCATTGCTATTTTGGATTTTGTCATGTGACATGAGAGTGCTTATTTTTAACTGTAGTGCATCAGAGTTCCCTAAAAGGCCTCTCATGAGATAATCCATATTGCTCCTTTGAATTGGTCTTTAAAAATTTTAAACGTGTTTATAATGACAAAAATATCTAATATTGAGGTAGTGTTCTTGTATTTATTGTGACAAATGCATGGGAAGATCAGAAAGTGTCCAGAACTCAGAGGTCATTTTAGTATAGAAGGATACCTATCACAATTGACTGAGTCATCCTCAAGTACTGCATGTTAGCACAAGTTCACTTGCTTTGTAGGTCCTGACATTCCTGGACTTACCTCAGGAAGCCCACTTTTGGTATGGCTGTGGGAGCTAGTTTTGTGTTCTGTTAATGGTTGAACTTCAGTTCTTCACTAGAAACTGCTTCCCTGCAGGGTAGATGAGAATGACAAGGCACATTATCATGGCACAGGGTCCACTTATTTCCCAATTGTTATGCTGCACAGATAATGCACAGTCTGATCCTGCCAACACCACTTCCTGCACTTTAACTGGGAGCACAGTTGCTTTTGCATGACTGACTTCCAGGAAATTATTAATGCATGGAACATGTCAAACTGAATTCCAGGAACTTTTTTTTCCCCACACATGATTGTGAAGTACTTGTTTCTCTGCTTTCTGTGGCATGGAAACAGTACAGCTACTTACTTTAGAGTCGGTATGATTATCTAAATAACTTACAGAAGAACTCTGTATCTAGCCTAGTTTATACTTCAAGGAGTGGGATTCTCAAATTTTATAATTTTAACCTACTCTGTTGAAGCTTTTGCAAAAGTAACTATGTCCAGATGTGTGCATTCTGTTTATTTGTGCATAATGCAGTGGGCCACAATGTGTACCAGTTTTTCACCAGTGTCATGTTATCATTATATTTAAATGGCTGGGACAAAGTTCTGCTCTCTGAATGTGAAATTCGCTGAAGGATCCTAAAGATATATGTGAAGAGCAGAACACAATGATATGGCACTGTGTTGAAGTCAATTTTAAGTGGAGGTAACATGGCCAAACATAACCCCTATGGTCTGTTTTAATTTCATATGTCTTCAGTGAATCCTAACTCAGACAGGCACAGCTCAGAGGTGTTAAAATTAAAGACTGGCATTGGTGACAGATTTGGATCAGACTGTACAACACTAAAAGTACATGAGGCTCGTTACATCTTGCACCACTTCTAGTGTCCCTGGGTAAGTCTGTTCTTTCTTCTTGTACATTACTACACATGATCCAGTGTGAGATAGTTGTTAACATTAATACTCTGATACCACACAGTAGGGACGTACGTGGTGGCACAGTTGGTTGAGGCACTGCGCTACAAACCAGAAGGTCGTGGGTTCGATTGGAATTTTTCATTGACATAATCCTTCCAGCCGCACTGTGGCCCTGGGGTTGACTCAGCCTGTAACAGAAATGAGTACCAGGAATATTTCCTGGGGGGTAAAGGCGGCCAATGTGTAGGGCTGACAACCCTGCCGCCTTGTGCCGATTGTCTTGAAATCTGGGACCCTCAACCTCCTGGAACCCTCAGGGCCTGTCCAGGCCTGTAATGGGATTGCTTTACCTTTACTACACAATAGAGTCCCTTGTGATAAGCTAATAGTTCCTGAACTATTTGGGTAAAGGAAAAAGACCACTCAGAAGACATGTGTGTAGGTGGGTGATCATATCAAAATATGATGATCATCATCATCCTTTCCAGTAATAGGCCTAGTGGCCTTTTAAAGTCTCGTGCCATCTCTTTGGAGGTCTTCCTCTTGAACATCTTCCTTTGGGGATGTAGCGAAGCATCTGTCTCGGTAGTCTGGAACATTGCATTAGATTTATATGCTGCAGCCAATTTCTTCTGTATTGTTGTAGGTATATGCTGGTATGGGTGTTGTTTTAAGTTTGTCTTGTTATTAATTCATTCCTTTTGTGGTCCAAAAGTCTATACCCAGCAGTTTTTGTCAAAAATTTCATTTTGGCTGATGTAAGGCACCATTTGTCCTGCTTTCTGTTGGTCCAAGCTTCGCTGCCAGAACTAAGTACAGGTCTTGCCAGAAATTTGTAAGCATTCATTCACATGTGTTTTTGAACTTTAGCAGCTTTGAATACTTAGTTAATGCTGTATTATAATTTTGAATTCATATCTGCATATCACTCTCTTCTAAGTAAGACAAGTTGTAGCCCATGTATTTAAAAGAATGAACTTTCTCTAATGTTGAATTTCCTATGAATATTTTGCTTGGTACTGGTGTTTTACCTCGAAAGGCCATAGTTTTTGTTTCAGTAGTTGATAGTTCCGTATTAAAGTTAATTACAATAAGATCAAGGTGATGTACTGAATATTGTAATTCATCTTCTCTATTGGCAAAGAGGACGTGGTCATCTGCATCTAGTAGGATGTCCAGGATGTTGTTATTTTTTTGAGTATGTTGTTTCTGTGTAGCGTCTGATGATGAAATTAATATAAATATTAAATAGTACTGGTGATAGAGGGAGCCCTTATCAGACGCTACAGCCTATTTGTTTCCATTCTCAAAGTTCCTACCATATTTTGACTGATAATTGAGTTGTTTTTGTATAATTTGTATACTGCAAATATTATTTGATTTAGGGTTTCATCTTCAACCAAAATTTCAAAAAGATTTTCTTCTGTCAACTCAATCAAATGCTTTTTTTATAATCAACAAATGCTGTGTGTTTTTCAATGAAAAGTTTTTAAGTATAACCATCAGCCCAAGATCTGCCCTTGTGAAAAATCATTCTGTTGTTGACCAAGTATGTCCCTGTAATGAGCTTCTAGTTTGCCCTTTATGATTCTTGTGAAAGTTTTATATTCAGTATTCAGAAGACATATACCCCTATAATTTTCACAGTCTTTAAGATCCCTCTTTTTAGAAGTTGGTATGACAATAGCTTTTTGCTGTGACTTTGGTGGGCCTGCTTCTTCCCATATCGTGTTGAATAAATTAGGGAATCTTAGTTTAAAACTTTTGTCTGCATGTTTCAAAGGTTCAACATTAATTCCATCTTTACCAGTGCCTTGTTATTTCTGCAAGCCAGAAATGCTGTCTTCAAATCTTCTTCAGAAATGTTTTGAAAACATTGTTTTCTGTTGGAAGTGTATCTAAACCATCATTATGGCGTGACAGTTAATTCTGAAAATACTGTGTAGCCATGTTTGTTAATTACATTTATTCCTGAATTTTCTTTTCATTTTTGGTTTGAATTTCATAAAATTTTTGTGAGTTCTTGGATTCAGTTTTGTTAAATGTCTTTCCAAATTTGAAACAAAACAATCCCAGCCTTATCTGTGTTTCTTTCTTGTTTCTCTTTTGGCTATCATGTTTTTCCTGTTGTACTCTGTCTTGTCTTCATGTGATCTGGTTGCAGTATATCTTTTAACAGCATTTCGTTTATCATCAATAATTTTGTCTATTTCCTCATCCCAAAGTCTCAGTCCCCTCTTCCTGTGCCATTTTTTCTTCTTTCTTAAACTTTCAAGGGCTATCTGTTTGAATATTTTACGTGTATTCAACCATTTTTGTTGTGTTGAATTCCCAGTTTCTAAATTTTGTGTAATGGTTTTCTCTCTTTGTTAAAATAACCATCTAATGATTGCATCTTTCAAAATACCTGCTTTAAAATTTTCTTTTTGTGTCATCTTTCCTTGTGCCTTACTTCTTAGCCATCTTGGAGGAAACTGCCTGGTTGAAATGAACAAAAAAAATAGTCTGTTTCCAATTCAGAACATCTAAAAACTCTAGTGTCAAGAACACATTTTGTCAATTTATTGATTACTATTATGTCACCTATTATAGATTGGTTTTTTTTGGGCTGCCCAATTGTGTTTATTACACTCTTTATGCTGGAAACACATGTTTATGATTTTGAGGTTGTTTTATAATGCATAATCTATTAGTCTCTTGCTGTTTCTCTTAACTGTCTCTTCATCATGTGTGCCAAGAGCAGATTGTATTTTCTTAATACCAACCCTGGCATTCAGGTTGCCCATTATCACTAAGTAATCAGGTATTTGAACCTTGTTCGTGATTTCTTGTAGCCTGGAGTAAACTAATTCGTTACCTTCCTCATCACCTTTCTCAGGTGCATATACTGCAAGTACTGAGAGATAACCGCATTCTGTTTTTATTCTAGTTTGAATAAAACTTTCTTTCCACACAGTATAGTTACCTCTTTTCTTCTTTAGTCATCCGTGTATCATCAAAGCTATTCCTGTCATTGCTGTCTTGTTACGGCCTACACCACAATAAATTTGGATATTATTGTTAATTATTCTTGTTTCTTTTAATTTTTTCTTCATTTCAGTTATGGCAGCAATTTTTATGAATTTTTAGCTTCGCAGCTGATACAGTTCTTTGTCTTTATGTCCACTTCCTTCAATGTTTCAAGTGCCTATAGTAAAACGATGTTTCCATTTCCAACTCTTGTAGTCCTTACGCATGGTAAGGTCATCAATATTCGCATCTGTCTGGCTTCTTTCCTTTACAGACTTGAAACCACATTACTGTATTGTCCTACAAATTGTTTCCTGGCCAAGCTGTAGTAAGTCCAGTGGTAGGATTGCCACTTATAGCCTCTGGACTGGCCTTCAGTGATTTTTATCTCTGGTCAATTGGCATTTCCTTCAATCCAGACAGAACGGTTATGCTGCAGTGACTGAGTCTCTAGAGCCGTGTTTGTTAAAACAGGTTGCACCATGAGAAGATGGGGATGGGATTTGGGTAGGAGAGGCTGTTGGTTGCACATTACTGCCCCTCGCCACCCCATACAAAATTGTTTCTTAAAGAAATATGATAGAGTGTGGACTGGATTAATATGATGTATGATAGGAACCAGTAGATGACTGTGGTGAACACTTAATGCATCTTGGGCTACCATTATATGATGAATTTCCTAGATAGCTGAGTGAGTGTCTGTTGCCTCATCAAGAGCAACTCCACTCCCTGGGGTAAGGTGCAAGGTGTAATGAGGGGGGGAGGCTTACCTGATAATTTTGTCTTTTGGAAATAGAAATACTGAAATATTATGAGTTGAAATAATTTATATGTGAACACTGCTATGTAGTGATAGATGCCTGGGGTCATTGATGTGTTGTGTTCCTATGTAGGGTTCAGGCAAATTCATAACAAGCAGGTACTGCGAAGAATGAGTCATTTGATATACTTGAATAATGTCATTGCATTGCAGGGTAATCAGATAGTATATCTCAGAATGTTGTAATGTATGCAGATTAGTATGTGTTTGTGAATACAGTATTGCTCTATTTGTTAATTTAATCTTTATCAGATGGATTTAAATGCCAGTTGTATCTCACATTGACCTGAGTTTTGCTGTTTTAGTGTGGACATTTAAATTGCTTCTGAGCAAACACACAGAGACCAGCATGTAGCATTATGCCAGTACCTTTTAGGGACCAGTGTATGGCCTTGTAGGATGATAAGGGTTAATATTTCCTGCTTCAAATAAATTTGTTTTTATGCACAGTTGTCTGGGTATACAAGCTGTAAATTAAAGACATGGTTTTTTGGTTAAGAGAAGGTGAATGAGAAATGGGCTCTGTATAACTGAGGAGATGTCCAGCTTGTAAGTTAACTAAAAATTTAATAATATCATCAGAACTGAAAGAAATATTTCACATTTTATACTGATGGTATTGTGTCTGTACTGCTGAAACCCTTGGAAGTGTTTTCAATATTTCTAATTTCTGCACCCACAGAAATAGTGGTCCCCTCCAACAAACATCAGAAATGTTCATATGTAAGTGTATTTGTGAGCATGTTTGATCATGTATTAATATCAGTATTCCTTTGCAAATTGCAAGCTAAGTTAGTTGGGGAACTGGTAGAAATGCAGGGTGCAGTATTTCTGTGTTCATTTGGATTTATGTTCCTGATACTAGTATACTGTGATGTGTGTTAGTGGAACATTATGTGATTATTTTATTCCACAAAAATTCCTTGAAAGAACCTGCATATTCTGTGCCAATCTGAGTGAAATCCCTGAATGTAAGACTGATGACTAGCAGGAAAAAACCAAAGTAATGTATAGAAAACATGCTTCAGTGTCACTCATCCATCACAGGTTGAACCTATGCACGTGCAATGAGAATCTGGCATCTTAACAGCCTGGTGACACTGCCACCACTTCTGTGTATGGTTCACAACTATTTCAGGTCAATACTTTAAAGATGCTGGAAGGAACAAGCTGGCCCTTACTGATATCTAAATTTCTGTTTCATTAAGAGCCAGTGTCAGTTTTTAAGAAGGAAAAGTCCATATGGCTTCATACATCACAAGTATTTGTGCATATAATGTAAGAAGAAGTGTAATAATTCTGGCTGCTAATGATTTCTCATAATTCTGTGTTTTACAGTTTGTTCACCTGCTTTTGTCTGTTTCTTCTCCCCATACAGCCATAATGATTCTTTTGTGTCCTTGGCTCACTGCATTGTGTACAGATGAATTGGAATATTCATTAAGGTGGCATATTGGCCCTCCACTATCTGATACAGTTCTTGGAACTATGCAAGAAACAATTAGCTCTCTTGAAAGTATTCAGAATGGCTATGGATATGCATAAATATTGAGATAAGAGGTAAATGCATAGTTATGGCGACGCTGAACGCTGATAACACCAACAAACTGTTAGTACAGTTTATTGCTATAGATATACCCTATACTCCCAAACACTTTACCAAAAAGGAACATATAATGATTAGAGGTTTTGGTATTCTAATTTTTGTGATTTTTCCACTATATTGTCACTTGTGCAGTTTTGTCACTTTTTATAATACACATTTACATGTACATAAATATACATATACATACATATATATATATATATATATTTTTGCATGGTACTACACGCGTCTAAGCACCAAAGAATTTTAATTAACAGGAGTGGAATTTATGTGATCTTTAATTAAAACAGTATTGATTTTATTATTTCTTGTTCCCATGTAAGGCATTCAGTAATTGTTATTAGAAAAGATATTTTTGTTGTTATTATTATCCTTATTTAATTTTATTCTCTATTTTTATCACTTAAGTCACTGCAAATGACATCACAGGAACTAAATTCCAGAACGGTATTGTTTCTTTTGTCCATGTGAAGGTTTGTTATTTGTGTTGTGTACATGTATGTATAATATGCATGTGTGCATGTATCATACATGTACATTCATGTGTCATTTGTGTACATGCATGTTTCATATGTATACATGCGTGTATCATATGTTCTGTGAAGGAAAAGATGTAGAAGTTGTTCTTGTCATGTCTCATTCAGTACAAAATAAATTATCAGTATGAACTTAATACTTTTACTTATCTGTTACACTTAAGTCAGATTTGTAAAAGAATTGTGCGTAATCTCAACCTCCACTGTGAATGCTTCAGTCATCATTCACAAGATAAAATATTCTGTGTTACAAAAACAGTTCTTTCATGTCCACAGAAACAAGTGGATGCCAAATTATACCTGTTGTTATGGCCAAAATTGAAGTGAACATCCCAGCTGGTTGTCAGTCATTGAAATAATTTTACTTATTCAAATAGCAGACTACATTTATTTACTGCTGTTTTCAGCAGAACACAAGCGTGTTGAATGAAAGTGTACAGGTTATTTGTTTGTGTAGTAATTGTTTATAATAAAAAAAGCAAATGTACATCAAAGACTGGTGTGTGCTGCACTACATACTAAGTGCTGTGTTCAGCAGCCAATTGAAAGTCAACACATCCACTGCCAGACCCATCGAAACTCTTGTTTCTGAATGCATTTATGTGGCTCATAGAAAAAGGGAGTTTGTCCCTGTCCATGCCTTGAAGGCATACAGGGGAGTAGAGATACAGCTGCACTCATTCTTAACCTTGGCACTTGTTGGACATGAGTGGTCAGCTTCATGTCCCACTCACTTTACCTTGGGGGAAATAACCTGAGTCCCATTCTGTAGGAGGTTGTATTGTCCCTGGAGAAAGTGTGGGTGATTCTGAAGAAGAGAAAATCTCTTCCCCTGCCTGGATTCAAACCCCAGACCGTCCAGCCTTTGGTTACTCACTGTACCAACTATACTGCCTTGGTTTCTGTGACTTGCATAGGAATTCTATAATTCTGGAATGTAAAAGTGATGCAAGGCTATCCAAAGCAGTTTGCAGAGTGATGTGCAAGGGCAGGCATAAAATTATTGTTAATATTTTGTAGTTATCTTATTTAAGACACTGAATTCTTGTTTATGTAATGATATTGTCAGTGTATTTCCTCTGTGTTTCTTTGCATTCGTTCTTGCTTTATATCGATGTTGCATATTACTGTAACGTGAATATACGGGTACTAGTGATGGATCATTGTGGCAAATACTATGGGAATCTGCAAACAAATTGATAATGCCATCTGTTATCAATGGTATTTTTGCTGTTTGTTGCCATTGCATTGATGTAATCATTTATTCCTCAAAACTGGGCTGGTCTTGTAGTTTATGTAGATATATCTCTGCACATTGATTAGATAATACATCTCCAGCCATTCATTCTGGCTTGCATTATTTCTTCAAGAAGCTAATAGTTGCTTAGCTAGTCAAATTCCCTACATGGAATGGAACCTGAAGGTTCATTTTTGTGTTCACAAGAAGCTGCTGCCAGTCCCCTGCCCTGAGCCAGTTAAATCCAGTTTACTATAACAGTCAGAGAATTTTTTGTATGAAGTTCACTGAGCACAAGTTGCTGAGAGTCTGTGTGACTTAAGTTTCATGTTATGGTAAATATTTTCCAATGCACGGTCCTCGGAATGTCAAAGTCAATTTTATTTTTTGGTAGCCATGAATTTTAATTCATGATGGTAGCAACCTACAAAATGTGAAACATAATGTAATTGTAAAAAGTGATATTGCATTTTAGCAAATGCAATTTAATATCTTTTTAATGTTTTATAAAGTATCGGCCTGATGATACCCCCCTAGGGTCAGAACATGTCACAATAAAAATTACCAAAAATAAAGTTGTATTACTGGTTTTCATTTACTAACTAACTGAGTGTTTGATTTTTGTTTGACCGTGCATCATCAATGTAGGTAAAGTAATACAGAAGAACCAACTAGATGCAACAGTAATTTATTGATCTTTAAGATCAGCCCAACATGTTTCGGGCAATCTTTTGCCCATCATCAGGAGCGTGAGACTGAGATTTTTACAGCATATGGTAACCTGTTG